>Ga0056128_1009147_pt1 | contig 12465 bp, 7 predicted proteins | sample WorMetLIZISLAND2_FD_71113 | JGI IMG/M metagenome (GOLD analysis project Ga0056128, IMG submission 71113) | Marine gutless worms symbiont microbial communities from Max Planck institute for Marine Microbiology, Germany - Olavius geniculatus... ...
CACATTTCAACACTGAATTGCGACGAAATGGCTGGCGATAGACCAAGACAATCTGCGTATGAAATTTTCAGCATTCAACGTAGATTTTAGCAGTTCAAGTCCCGACCCTCTAGGTTCAAGGAGGCCAGCGCAGGCGGGCGTCAAAGACAGCTACCCCCCTAAAAAGTGGTTATTTTACCGCAATTATCTCGTGTAGCGTGAACAAGGTTGCAGATAGGCACAGATATGCTGCTTATCGTAACAAGCACTGGTGACAGGCTTTTTAAATTTATCAACATCGATGACCTTGAATGACCTTGAACCCTAAAAATATTGATTTAACGTGATTTTTTGGCGATTTTTGGCTGCAAATGAGTGAATTACGACGAAATGGATGGAGATAGACTACGATTACCTGCGAACAGGAACTGCTATAGGCTTTCGCGCGTCTCGTGAGCTTTGCTCAAATTACTTGTTTAGAACTCGGCATATATGACTCTGTTCGATATGCGCCAGTCTGATGATACCAGCAAAAAGCCCAGCTGTCACAGAGAGAACGCGCGATGCTTTTACATCGTGAATTTTGTCACATTCTTACTCGTTTTCCAAATTTTGGCCTACTGTGCACTGCGTATATACAAGAAACTTTTTTTGTTTCTTTTCTCGACCGTTCTAATAAACTGCGTTTGCGCCTTGTCCGTTTGTCCGTTGTTTGTCTGTCCTGCATGGATTACTAACCCTAAACGAAAAGGCGTATAAAACCAAATCTGGCATCTGTTCCAGAGCAGGAGTAGTCGGTGTGCCAATTTTCAGCTCAGGGGGTCAGTCTGGGTTAGAGTTGGGGTTGCGTAGGTCTAGCCCGACGGCCGCATACTATGTCAGCACCTGGCCGACATATTTTTCCTGTTCATTTTGACTTTGAATGACCTTGAATTGACGTCCACTACTGGTGTAATGTCGTACAGGAATTCTATGACTTGACGATGGTAGACGAGGACGGTGAGCGGGCGGGGTGGACGACGGCACTGCAGATGGCTGTTACATCAATTGTCCTGCTGTGGAGCATGCGAGCCGGTCGCAATATCACCGCCATACCGTTCGCCGTATCCATGGACACCGATTCCGAAGGATGGTTCAGCGCTCCGACACTTTACCAAGTCTCGGTACAAATAGCTAGACTGAGTGCACTGTCTAAACTCCACTGCTTTTATTGGTTGTGGACTTGTTGAACAACAAGTCGTACGACCAGATATATACTTAGGCATACAGCATCTTGATTCCCGGTATTATCAAAAAATGTTTACAAGTTTTGCGGAGTTGTTGTAGCTGCCTACAATTTGTTTTGGATTACTTTTCTGTTGGCTTTCCATTTGTAGTGGTATGAACTTGCACTGGATAAATGATATTAATAATACTGATGATGTCTGCTGGAGAAGCAGCTGAATTGATGAATGATTCCACGTGACTTGCGTGTGTTGCTGTCAGCCAATCAACAGCGTGTCGCACCTGCTCGATGTCATGGTAACGGTTGGCGTCGTCTGGACGCTCGGCCCGCTGCACTGGGTCTCTCTGGGATACGTCTTCGACGCTTTGATCTTCCCTAGCAACTACAACGCCGCCATGATGACGTCGTGTGTGGTCGGCTACGCGGCCGTGGGCGGCTTCACACTGATGCAGGGCGCCGCCAAGCGAGCGTCACTCAGATACGAACAACAACAAAGGTCAGGGTTGACAGATTCATTGATGGGTTGATTGATTTTGCAGCAGCGGCGTGGTTCATTATATGTTGAGGTGATGATGACACGTGACTGTTTTTGTCACATACAGTGACGCAGGGCCTAATACTCGAGTGGACTCAAACATCTGGGACAATATCTCACTATTAAATCTCCACAACTTTTCTCTGGGCTGTATCAGTTTACTGAACTTCGTCCGTAGGCTAGCAGATCATGTGCAGTTGCATTGCTATAGTTTTACAAAGTTTACTTTGCATCATATTAGTAAAATAATCTGATATATGATGATAAGAAAAACAATAGTGACCAATACAGAACCAAACTGAAAAACTAGAAAAGAAGCTGACGAGCCTGAAAAATATCCAGCGATTTCAGAAATTCCAGTGAGTGTGGCGAAAATCCAGACTCCAGATCGAACCGCGCACTCATCAGTGATAAATAATTCAAATTGATCAGTGGACTGATTGAAGCACGTGGGCCAAAGTCCGCCATTCTATTGGTGCGCTAATAGTCTAATACTCGATTTTTGCAAAGGTCTCAAAACTTATTTGTTTCCGCACTCTTGAGTTTACCTGCAGACATATAATATAGTCCCCGCTGTCTGTCTTCGTTGATGCAGATGGGCCACTATAGCATTTACGGTTATTATGATAGGGATTTTGATTTGACGCAGGTTCGCACTGAAGACAATCGTCGAGGACTTGTACATATTCGGCGCGACGGCAGCGGTCATTCTGACGTGGAAAGGTGTTGGCATGGCGGTCGATTCGCTGGCCCAGCAGTTCCCGGTGCGCTGCGGCGAGTCTGACATCACCGGCCTGTGCGCCCAGGTCGTGTCTTTCATGCTGCTGTCACTGTGCTACGTCACCGGGTCGCTGGTTGGCAAGGGAGCTGAGATGGACGGCGCGTCCAGCGGCGGCGTCGGCGTAGAGTTCTCCACGGCGTACTTCAGCCAGTTCTTCGAGGACTTCATCGCCGACAGAGATCGACAACAAACCACCACCACGCCAATCAGCGGCGGTGCTGAACCCAAGAAGACGCGATAACCTGGCTTGCTAGTGTAACGGCAAGACGTTAGACTTGCGATCGCGAGGTCGTGGGTTCGACTCCCAGTCGGGTCAGTATCAGGTGGTTACTACTTGGATGGGTGACTGTCTGCGGAAAGACAGGTAAACCATCTCGGTACATAACCAGCCACCAAGGTCAACTCAGCCTTACATCCGTTTGGGATCGATAAATCGAGCCTGTATGGCTGGGGTTGAGACGAGGCGCGTTCACATGTACTGGGTGGCAGGTAACTGTGTAATCGCATACGGCAGGTGACGCTCCGTAGCTGTTAGATGGGTTTCCAATGAAAAGCTATGCCCTTTAGGCGTAAACACTGTGCATGTTGGCGTCACTAGGGTTGGTGGTATTTGTGGGGGGGAAGAGAAGTACAAGCTAAAGTGTGCAATAGCAAATGAATGTCATGCTGGAGATAAGCTCAGATCATCGACACGCGTCACCCGTTTAAATGATTAAAATAATAATTTGCATCGCAACTGTTAACGACTGTACCGGGACGCATGATGTCTTTTATCATTCAGAGGAAAGACTTCGTGCAGTCAGTCACCTCATCACGATTGGAAGACTCGTCAGATCTACTTTACATGCAAATCTTGCGGCATGCCATCAGACGGTTGCAGACATCGTTAACGACATGCAGTCGCATACAGGTCATTCGACTTGAGGCGTGTTCCGTGTATATTGTACAAAGTGACAAAAATTAACTGAACTGAATTCGTCTAGTGCATTTCGGGGAATAAACTGAAACAAGAGAAACTTAACTGGCAGTTCGTTCGCTTATGTAAGTAGGCCTACGTACAGTCCAAGCGACGCATTCGTGACTGAAATGGAATGAACTGCACTAACATATCTATGTTCAGTTTAGTTTGTTCGCTTGTAGTACACTACTGTAGACGCAACTGAACTGAACTGAGATGTTAATTCAGTTCCGTTCGGTCGCTTTGTACGGCCTTTAGAAGTTTTTTTTGAAATCGCGCGTATCATTCACCGCTAGCTTGTTTGTCGTTAGTGGCCCAGTCTGGCTGAACGCAATTAGCACTAGACCTATTATCAGGGCCGGATTATTTAGGTTCTGGGCCTGTGGCAAAAACTAAAGCGGGGCATTGTTTCAGTTCACTGAAATAACAAAGTTCTCGCTATTTTTTTTCTTCGAAATAGCACACTAATTTCATGTAGGCCTACTTGTGAAACCCAGTATTGGTCCTGCAGCGTACCTCAACAGAAGAGTTTGACCGTGGCCATGGACTTAAGCTAATTTTCGGCCTACTGTTAACAGATGTACGCCTTACACTTCTAACAAATAACAAATACTGGGATAATAACAAACAGAAGAAAATGCTAATTTTGACACCGTGGGCTCCTACAGGAGTGGGGCATGTAACATTTGTTACTACATCCGGCCCTGAATTGTACACGCCACATTACTAATGAACATTGTGAATATAAGAAATGGTTCTCTGTAGCAGTACATTTAGTATCACAGTGCTAGGACATAATCACAAAGAGGCATATTAACTCACGCGGGCCTGTGGCTGAGAATTTCCAACGAACCTATCACAAATAGTATGTAGGTAGGGTACGGGGACGGGTGTCCCAATTTTGCCGTGGAAGGGTTTCCCCTCCCTAGATTTCTTAATAGAATTACTAAATCTAAAATGCGTATTTTTATGCATCCTAGGTCCTTCTGAGCGCTAAATTGTTTCTCAGCTGCAATATGTTAACTGTTCTGCTGACAAAAGGAAGCATAATTTTTCTGACGAACATCCTACAACAGATAAAATAAATAAGTAAAAAATTCAGTATTTTTATGCGCGAAAGCTGCTACTGCTTTCAGCGCGTCTTAGCCATCGCAATTCTGTCCGTCTGTCACACGGTGGATCAGTTAAAAACGGTGCAAGCTAGGATCACCAAATCTTCACCGTCAGCTGCCTTGAAGACTCTAGTTTCAAGAACCATAAAGCTTTTCCATAAATTCGAAGGGGGTCACCGCGAACGAGGGCGCTAAATGAGAGGAGGTGGGCAAAATTTGCGATTTTTAGCCAATAAGTCGCTGTATCTCAATAACGGTGCGAGATAGGGCCTAGATTACTATTAATCAGTCACTAATAGGAAGTCGTACACTGGCTCTCGATTGGCGCCGAATTCAATGACCTTGAACGCCAAAATAGGGGGTTTTATGGATTTTTTGGTGATTTCGGGCTGCGACGCAAGTCTGTATCATTCACAAGGTGGCGCCGCGCTACTATTCGAAAGGAATCACCGCGCTACTATTGTTATGTGATCCAGATAGAGAATTTGGTATTTGTATATTAACTTAGCATGAACACCCCAATTTTCAGCTAAACTACTGAACCAAAACTGCTATAGGCTTTTGCGCGTCTCGTGAGCATTAGCTCAAATTTCTTGTTACCTGAGCTGTGGGCCTGGGACTTCAGTCCCATCCGCCACATAGTTAGTTTATATGCCCCTGATAATATCACACTGCAATGTGCTAAGTACCTTGAACTCGAGTGATATAGCTACTCTAGGCACTCGACGTTTAGAAGCAAGTTTAACGTCTGCACAGAAAACGTCTCTAGAGTTAATCATCTACAGTAAGCTTACACCGACAATGACATTAAATAGATTTCAAAATCGATCTGCTTCCTAGTTAACACTATTACTGTTGTCATCAATAGTGGCACATTAAGGCCTATGGTGGCAGAACTAGTCAGTTTAAAATATGGCAAACGACAGTCTGCCACATCACAACAAACAGATCAGAAGCTCCCACAGTCTCTATTACTAATCATCATCATCATCATCGACGTCAACATCATGATCGAAATGCAAAATTACAAATTTGAAAGCACACCACTCAAAGCACTATAATTATCATTATGTTATAAGTGTACTATCTGCACTATTGCTCAATGAAATCACATTAAAAGATTAAAACTGTCTCTAGCTTCTAACGATAACCATTCACAGAGCACCCGTACCTGCCATACAGCATCACACACATGCCACCCGACACACATGAACATGCCCCACCTTAACCCCAGCCAAACAGGCTGGTAGTTGATCTACATACAAAAGAAGGATGAAAGGCTGAGTTGACCTTGGTTATATACAGACATGGTTTACCAGTCTGCAGACAGAACACCAGTAACCATTTGACAGCGACTCAACCAAGAGATAACTCATGACCTGTTGATTGTAAGTCTAACGTTCTAGTCATTACACTACCAAGCTGCCTATAAATGTGGCATACACAGAACATGAAGTAAATTACAGATGTTCAGAAATAAAACAATATCACACAACAGTGTCATTAAAAGTGACATAAAATAATCAGTACAAACCAAATAAGTATGTATATTAGCATAACTAACGTAGTACAGCATATGCATATTAAATCAAATTTTGTTGAATAAAACATGTCAGCAAAACAACATTCAGTTATGTGTATGATAAAATACATTGTACAATAGAGACTAAACTACTACTAACTAAAAACTGACAAATGAGTAACCAGTTTAGCACAGCACACAAAACCAAAGTAAAAACTGAATAACAAAAACAACTAAACGATAATTTAAAGCAAAATAACTGAAAAAAAATTGATAAACATGAAAATATGACTAAACATGAACTTAAAACTAACTTAGACAGCAGACATGCAAAAATGAAACTAGAACTGACAAAACCTTAGTAGCAGATATTTAACAATAATACAAATGATTAACTAAAAACGCTTAAAAAATAAACGGATATCTGGAATACCTGATTCAAGTTTAATTACAATCACATGTTATATGGTGATACATATTTTACATACCAGGTAGGACAAAACAGCAGCTTTGTTATATCAGGAAAACAGACGCTAACAAAGATAACAGTGCTAGTATACAGGGTGCGGCAAAAAAAGTGGACCCCTAAAGTTTTTTGCTGTTTTCTCAGCAACCGTTTGGAATTTTAAATTGAAATTTTACACGTTTATTTACTAAAGCCTTCTACATCTAACTGCCAAGTAAAATTTGATTCTGTTGAAAAACGATGAAGTTACAGATTTTTTAACATGACCGCCTACAGATTTTTCAGCATTCAAAAATGTTCCGGCTACAACACCAATTTAATAACATCGTTGAAACAACACGGCTAAATAATGATCAAATGCCAGAATTTCATTGTCACTGCGAATGTTCAAAGTGTTCACCACCATCTCCAAGCAACAACACCAGCCTCTAGTCACCTTATTTGAGAAATCTTTTACAGCCTTGTCGATCGATCCCTGTGGCAGCACTTCCTTAAGTTTGGCGCTTGTTTTCAGCTTTGTTATAAGCTTGCAGTAAGCCTTCAACATTGCACCCTATACATGATAGTCTATTGGGTTTATATTGACGAATTTGGAAGCCATTGGTCTTTTGTGATGATATCTGGACAGCTGGCCCGCAGCCAGTTTTGTGCGCTGCGCGGCGTTGCGTGCTGTGTGTGCTGATGCGCCCGGCGTGCCATCCTGCTGGAAGACGAATCCGGTGAGCAGCCTGCAATTGCTTTAAAGGAACGATAATTTAGTGATAATTTATAAACAATAAACATTGCTGTTTATCAAAACGTCACTGTGACATCATCGGCAGTAACATGTAACCAGTTTTTGAAAATTAAATAGCATTTTTAGCACGAACATTTTTGAATGCTGAAAAATCGGTAGGCGGTCATGTTAAAAAGTGTGTAACTTCGTCGTTTTTCAACAGAATCATATTTTACTTGGCAATTAGATGTAGAACGTTTCAGTAAATAATACTGTAAAATTTTTACTGCCGCACCCTGTAGTTATGCTGGTTTGGCTGCAATTTGCAATACAAATTATGACATCTAGTGCAACAATGAGATACATTGAAATATTTGAAGAATATTGCATTGAGTGACATTTTTGGATATAGTGAATTTTCTTGCACACCATGCGACGTGGCTGACCAATCATATCAGTTTATTAATTCTATCAATCAACATTGAGTTTCGTGCAGATGCCAACAAGGCTCTCATCTGTATCAGCTGTTTGTGTGCTGGAGATGTCATAAGGTAACTCCATCCCGTAATTCTCAAAGTCTTCAAAAACTTCTGTGTGTGACAACACTTCAGCCTTCCAGTTCTACAAACAAGGGACAAAGTCTTTAAATAAACTCACATGCTAAAAAGGTAACTGATAAGCTATACATATTCACCACATTACAACCTTTATTGACTAGTTAGTTGAAATTTCCGAAACAGCTGCTGCCTTCTTCGAAAGAACGAACCAACACGAGGAGTCCTACTAACTTCCTCAAATCTATGACAACTTGATAAATCACAGTGACATCTGGTGGCAAATAATCGTTGCAAAGAAGACAGCAGCACAGCAGTTGTCGACACGTCAACAAACAACTCACTTGTTTATTGTGGCTTTTAAAGTCATTCAGCACCAGGCAACATTGCTGTGAGTCACATGATGGTTTCACCACAACTTGCAATACAAATTATGACAAAAGGTTATGCCTCCAAAACTCACCTTCCTATGAAAGACCAGGGCCCCTGTCTACTTGAAGCCTCATGAGCTAACAACTTGAGCATGAAGCATAACTGTGACTGACAGAAATAATGGACACACAGAGTGACCGTGCCATGATAACGTCTATAGTAATAGCCAGCAATGTTAACAATGTCAGCAAAGGCGCATAAAAATCAACCAGTTATGCCAATGTAAACCTGATCAAAGACTAACATCTGTAAAATACAGTGTCTTGACACTGCAAGGCCTTAAGAAAAAAAGACCAAAAAACATGTTGTGAGTAAAGTAAAGTCAAGCCACCAATACTAACAAAAATATCACAAGAACGCATTACCTTGGCCAACTCATCACCATGGGGAAGTTTGCCTCCGAGTTCTTCTGGCAAGAGATCAGTCTCGAAGTACTCGTGCAATGACTCTAGAGATGATGAATGAAAATGCAGCTGAGCGTTTGCACACACATGTAGCAAAATCACAAACTAACAGCAATAAACGTGAACAGCATGCAATCTTTCTGTTCCAAAGTCTTTTACAGTGCAAAATTTTCTAACAGCAATTTTACTTTGCTGATGTAACAAGAAATTTGAGCTAATGCTCACGGGACGTGTGAAAGCCTATAGCAGTTCCTACCCGCAGGCAGTCACCCATTGCAGTACTAACCAAGCCCGGCATAGAGTAACTTCCTTTCAGCTGAAACGCGCTACCAACTATGACACGCCACCAACGCCAGTACTGTGGCACCACCTTGTGAATGATATAGCCTTGTGTCGCAGCAAAAAATCCATAAAATCCCCTATTTTGGCGTTAAAGGTCATTCAAGGTCATCGAATTTGGCGCCAATAGAAAGCCAATATATGATTTCCTATTAGTGATTAATAGTAATCTAGGCCTTATCTCGCACCATTACTGAGATACAGCAAGTTATTGGCTGAAAATTTTGACCACCCCCCTCATTTAGGGCCCTCGTTCGGGGTGACCCCCTTCGAATTTATGAAAAAGTTTTACGGTTCCTGAAACTAGAGTCTTCCGGGCAGCCAGGCAGCCGACGGTGAAGATTTGGTGATCCTAGCTTGCACCGTTTTTGACTGATCCACCCATGTGACAGATGGACAGACAGACGGACGGACAGAATTGCGATGGCTAAGACACGCTGAAAGCAGTAGCTGCTTTCGCATGTAAAAACTACTTACTGGTCAAAACATGTATTACTGTAAGACATATGAGTAGAATGTAGATCTCATATTCGACCACTATCTGACACTGTGTACTATAAAGGATTTTACTTACTTACTTAACTTACTTACTTAAACTGTGCAATGATTCACTGCAAATGTCCTAAACACTACTGCTGCTGCTACTATAACTGCCATCGTCATTACTCATCAACCTTGCCAGCAAATTCATTCATCATTTTCACTCTTTACGGCAGCACCCATCAGACTCAGTTCTCATCAAGACACTAGCTAAGAGGTATGGCCGACTGCACAAGGTATATACTGTATAGAGTTATTATTACAGTGATCAGTAGTAACAATAAGATTCAAATGATACAAACCCTACTAACTGTCTTCTCTTTAAGGAAAGGTCTCATTATTGCAAATATCACACTGAAGATGGCTGGCTCGTTGATCACATGCAGGCCTTTGAGGCGCATTGGAAATGCTTCCTGTAAACACCAGTGATCATACAATCTTTGCTATTAGCCACATAAAAACATCATTTAAACCCAACAGATTCCAGACCTTTGTCCACATGCATTTGAGACAACTGAAACAAAGTACGGCACAAAAAAATAAAACTCCACTCATTAAAGAAACATTAGGATGTATGTAGCATCATAAGCTGCAGAAAACTAAAAATAAACAATTGCATTTCCTTTTACATTAACTAAATATTATATTGACAACATTCAAAATTGCTGTGTCATGTGATTTGACTGATTCTATGACATAATGTGTGAGGGTGAATTTTACCCAAAAAAATCTATGGCACTTCCGGCTTGCTGTTTCAAAAGACAATAGGGCCCTTATACCTTGTACAACTTCAAGCACAAACCTGAAGAGGCCATAAATTTATGTGTAAAAATAGGAACAAATTCAGAAACATGGGACATCATACCATTATGGCTACCTCAAGGCCCATAATTGCCGTTTTTAAGACGTCAATAAACTGATACTCATTCGGATTCCACTTTCCTATACAACACACATACATGCACATGCATAAGCACACAGCATATTAGCAACAATTTTCTATGCAATGCTAACCCAGCCAACTTTTCTATACAGTTACGCCAAAAAAAAGCCAAGCTAGAAAGACTTTCTTGCCTACGATCCTCAAACAAAGTTCACATGAGTGCCTCTGACACCAAAAAATGTCCAGGCTCTGCTACTATTTCTAAAACTGACAACATCAAACTATCTATGATCCTGTAGGACATCAAGTATCAACCTCAGCTGGATCTGTGAAGTTAATTTGACTGTCATGCACTGGCGCTATGACAGCACTCTTTGTTGCTGAGATGCTGCAGAGTCTGTTTGTTTGCCGGTTTTTGGTTTGTCCTCTGCAGTGTGCCATTTGCGTTTTGGCACGAAGGTGTGCCCTATTGGACGGACAGAATGCATGCTTGCAGTTTTTTTCATCGTGTGATCGCCGCCACTCGTCGCTTCAATCAACCTGTGCATGTGGACCAAAGATGATATAATCATCTCTGGCACTCAGCAGTGCACAGCTGCTGCTGCACGTCGCTCCGTCAGTCCTTCTGTCCGTAGTGAGTATAACATCAACACTGTCGGTCTGGTGGTGTCACATTAAATAGTTTCCCCATTACAAAGTCTCCCCTGCCATGACAGAGTATCCCCGGGCAATGAGCGCACTACGCAGCATGCACAAGTGGCATACAATAGCATGCAGTGACCCGGCGACAGGTGGCTTGTCGGGCAACTTTCATCAGCTGCCTCCACTGTGGTAATCCGCACGACTGTGTGACATTTTATGTCCCTCATTATGCGATCTTTAATGCCTGGGCTCAACCGGTTCTGGCTGATCCTCTACTGTAAAATGTTCATCAGCTAGCATGCTGCCTATACTTCTTCATTGTATACCAAGATGCATCTGTTATTTAAAACAGCAGACAGAGATAGGTTTACTTACTCAGTCTACACTCATTATCACAGAAAGCTGGTTTGATGATCCTTAACTGTGACTGCTTACTTGACAGCATTTACTGGTGCAATTTTTGCCAGTCCACATACCACAAGCAATGTCTTTGATGGCTGAAGATTCCCACATTAAAAATAAGATATTCTTTACCCATTATCATTACTAAATCAGACACAAATGTCCATAAAAATGCTGCAAACACACCAGGTCTGACATACATGATACTTCGGCCCTCTCTGTCTCTGTGGGGCAACAAAGATCCAATGCCAGTATCATAAATCGACTCTACACAGCTGGGAGTGATGTGACCAATCAAGTCCCTGTTGTTTGCTCGTATTGTGTAATAGTTCACCAGCAGCTTGTGGGCACGATCACGATCAAATTTACGAGCACGAAGAAACCTCAACAGAAATGCATCATCAGTCCGCGACTTCAAACCTGTGTTTGAAAACATCAAGCATAACATGTTGTTCAAATGACAACTAACATAAACAGCACATTACAATGAGTAACAAAATATACACAGATGCACATGAAAACTGTAAGTATAATTACTCTTTCAATTTCAACGTTTCATTGTTTGTTTAATATTATGGTACCAGAAGCATATTATCACAACAGCTTATAATAAGCTGTCTTGCACACTGGTAATCATACAGCATTTGACTTGATTGGACTGTCATTTCCCTGTACACCTGTGTCCAGGCATTTTCAGCAGCCTAGCATATCTCAGTCCAAACAGGCAGTAAAGTGCAAGATGACAGAAAAAATTAATGACAGTCTCTAACACATTTCATCATCGCTCGGGCCACAAAACTAAAATTAATCACTAAGGGCGCGTTGCACCAACGTCGTTCAACTTTGAACCCGGGTAAAATCTGAATTTGAACCTAGTTCAGGCGTAAATTGCATTGCACCAAAGCGGTTCAAGCGTTGATCTCCGTTCAATTCTGAACTGCCATCTGACCACCGATCAAATTTTGATCTCGGTTCA
>Ga0056128_1009149_pt1 | contig 12463 bp, 3 predicted proteins | sample WorMetLIZISLAND2_FD_71113 | JGI IMG/M metagenome (GOLD analysis project Ga0056128, IMG submission 71113) | Marine gutless worms symbiont microbial communities from Max Planck institute for Marine Microbiology, Germany - Olavius geniculatus... ...
AACTATTTTATGCTACGAAATTGATATCTTTATGTGTTGCCTGTTCTTCGAGACCACTGTAGCTTTGACAGTGTTTGTTTTGCTAGGTAATGTGGTCACACAATAAAGGTGCGGTGGGCGAAAGAACTTCACGTTTACGCGCCATAAATTTTTGCTTGTAACAGTGAAAGAATGGTTAAAATCGGTGCTGAATTATCGAAGTTATCCCAAAAATAAAATTGGGTATCGGTTTTTTTGGAACACCCTGTATGTTGGGGGTCTGAAGGCTGCCCTCAGTTGGGACAGGGGCGGCGCCAAGTTTTCAGAGCTAGAGGGGTCCAGATCGATTGGTTGTCAATTTACCATTGCTACCCCCATCCTCCCCTTCACCTATCCAAAAAGCTCGGATTTGCGCTAATCTCATGGGTCGTTCTGTCGAGGCTGGAGGTCTGGACCCCTGGACCCCCCTGCCCTTCACCGCCCCTGAGTGGGGAGCAGGGGCAGAGACTTTGCCCCCTAAAGCTGAAGACTGTTTTGCAATTTAAAGACTAATTTTCAAAAAATGGCACCAACATTTTGCTTCGATCAAACACCATTGGGGGAATGTTATATGTGTGCCCAAATATTTGTCTGCCAAGACTCTGCACTGACCAGTCTATCACGTCACAAAACCTCACACCAAGCAGCTGCAACACTAACCACAGCACCGACTTGATACATTCAAACCACATCACACAGTACGTACAGTATCAATTTGGATCAGTTAGGCTTCAGTCAATGTGCCTCATCTGAAATGAACAGAACGGAACGTTGCCAAGTGTCGTATCATGCGGCATTTCTCAACCGTTACTGTCAGTTGTAGCACAACGTGTTCCTACACTGTCAGCAGATTGCAGCAGATAACTGTCACCATCATTGGCCAATAATGAAAAAGTTTTGTCAATAACATTTCTAGCAGCAGCACGGTCTTCTGTTGTTGCTGGTAAATCGTCATCATCATTGAACAAATCATCCAACTCATCCTCTTCATCCTCCACAGGCTCCGAAGCTCCTTCAGCTTTCTTCTTCTTTGCCTAGTACACATCACCAACGTACCTAAGTAAAAAAAGTAAGTATATGCACTCAATGAGCATAAATCACTAAGGGACAAAAGAACATGTAACACTCAATTTTTGGCCAACCTTTACATCGAGTCCTGCGGCATGATGTGTCATCTAGCTGTCATTGCTGTCATGCATGTACTGTGGCTAAACCGTACTGTTGGATAAGATGATGATGAGTTCCTAAATGCTGTCAATAGTAACCATGTCTCTGTCTGCAGTGGTTTGGCTGCAATTTTGAATGCAAAGTTGCTGCTGCCTGCAGCCATAACCCGTGTCCGCCGAATTACCGTATTGTACCCTAGCATTTGATTGTAGTGTTCGATGTAGCAGTGTCACCATAGCGTATATGGGACGGCAGTCACTCTGGGAAATTTCTTTCTTTCTGCCACCAAAAGTCAGACACTGGACTGGACACTAATGTCTTTGAGTCACAAAGAAAAAAAATAATGACTGAGAATTATTGAAAAGTGGCACATTTAAGCATTAAAAAAGAAGTCGTTCTTTAAGCAGAAGAATGCATTAAGATCACTTGCAGCTGGAAACTCCGACTGCAGCAAACCCTTCCACAAATACCAATACCATCACCCTCTTTGTACCCCACCAATGCTGACGATGACGTGCTCATAGCGACATACATATACTACATATACAGCCAGCTTATGGCTGCAATGCCGTTTTTCCCAAATTAACTGACAATCACCCCAAAGTTTCTACAGAAATCTTCAGAAAATGCAGCAGCGATATATTACTAAAACATTTCTCCACTTATCACATGCTCTTCTTGACGCTCAGCAAAGGCTTTTGGATGAGTTAAACTACATGAATGTCTCAGATTCAGCCACTGGCTGACATTGCACACTATAAATATTGCATAATCACATTTTATCGCATTTAAATTCATTTATATCACATATAATGCTGACTGTGTCAGCTGCCAACATCAATAAATCAGAATAATAGACTACCAATCATGGACTGTAATTAATGAATGTCTGTATTCGACTCACCGGGCCACCACCATGAATGGCGTAGTACTGTTCTTTCGTATCTCGGATCAACTGGTTCAATTTCTGTGTCTGGCGCTTGAAATCTTGGTGACTTTCTTCAGTCTTCTTGCTTCTCCAAAGTCTTTCGTACTGTCAATGAAGAAACAAAACAGTTACAAAACAGCTCAAGGTGTATGTGGTGTGACATATTAACTATAAATTACACGTACACTCACAACCCAGGTCAACTCAGCCTGGCCATCCCTCCGTGGGTAGGCGCAATGAGCACCAGTGAAAGCTGGGACGAAAACAGGCACACCACAAGATGCACTGGCTCCGAATCCGTGGTCTCTGGCGTCTGGCTGAGGGCTAAGGAAATGGAGATAAGTGCCGCCCAATGGGCCTAAAGGCTCGGGAAGGACTTTTACGTTTTTTTACACACACACTAATGGCACAGTAAATAAGACAATGGCAAAAATGCCCTAGCACTAAGTAGCATAAGTGGGAACACAGTAATCTGGAGGAAAAAGATATTGTACGATGTCAGCGATAGTACCAACTGACATGGATCACCTACAGTAACGTTGAATGAAATGAAGAGTTCCTTGCGCTATCAGCTTAATCCTTTATGAACCTAATAAGCTTCGCGTTATGCGGACAGAAACTGATGAGATGATATAAAAGTGACCTCGAATCAAGCTCGTAACAAAACCTAACTACACATCATTGAACAAACACAGTCGACTTGACGACAAGAACAATCTTTGCCGTCAGTCATCAGACAAAATGATGAAACAGTACAATCATGTGCACAGGTATTCACCGGTGTTGCTCCGGGCTTCAGTTTTTGCATTATCTTAGGCACGGTGACTTTGTTTGCTGCTTTTACATATTTTCTCTCGGTTAACATCAGTTGTCAGCACCAATGCAACTTGCCTTCAAAATGACCCAACATGTGGTTGATACTAACTGAATGATAGCAAATATCAAGGAAGTAAGGTGATAATGAGCGTTATGCCTCACAGCTCGACAAGCCTAGGACACATCTATGTTTCTAAGTCTTGAAACCCCAGTGACGTACAGGCACACTTCAGTCATATGGGCAAAAATCTTCCATACTCTGCCTACCCAACATTTTGGCTGGTACCAAATTAAACTGCTTGCTATCACAGATCCAACACACTAACCATAACATCACAAGCGACCATCAAGGAAACACAATCGCACCAATCACTTTTCACACCTTTCGCTTGAGAAGTTTTTCTTTCTTGATTTCGTCGTTGAACCACGGAGCACCGGGTCGCTGGCGTTCCCGGCGAGGTTTCGGCGTTGGCACAGCGTTTGGATCGATCTCAGCAATGGACCCGACTCCAGGACACATTGCATCTATGTATCTGCAGACACACACCACATCAACACAATCACAGGTGTGTGCTAACTTGTAATAATTAGTACCAACGCAGCAGGTCAAGGCCATGCTATCAATAAAGACACTCAATGAGTTGAAGAGGAAAATATGCACTGGCAGCTCCTCCAGCAACAATCCTAGGTCCCAGGCTGCGAATGCGTTTTAGCAAAACTAGCAGCAAAAAGCTTCTGGTAATGAATTTTTTTTACTATTTTAGCATACAAAAAAGTGCCAAAATTGTATGAAATACTCTGGAAATTGATAACGATGAACGATGATCAGTTGATTCCAGTTACAATACAAAGCCGGACAAAATAATACTGGGTGAACGATACTTTTGCCGAGGTTGTGCCTTCAGTACCAAGGCATTTTTCCCACTGCTCATGTGGAGTCAGAGCCTATGAATACAATAGCAACTGATGGCACTGCCCTCTCCACACCCTATCAGGCAATTGAGTGCCACCATTTCGCTCAACTGGCAATCAACTGAATTAAACTTTAGCAAAAATGGGCTGAATATTGCAGATGTTCCATTTTTTCACTGCTAGAAGCTTCCTTAACAGAAAATTAAAAAAAAACTGATTATATATGCCTTTCAGACAATCATCTTTCAAAGAGTCAACAAATAAAGCAGCTTCATAGCTTTTCCACATGCTTTTAACACAAAAGCTACAATATAAATTTTATCGTACAGGCATAGTGGACTCAGGCTAATGCCTCTATGTCCACATCATTACAAAACTACTTAGGAGAAGAAGTTTAATCTAGTTACATTACAGCACCTCTATTACCATTTCCGGTAATGGTTGGCTTGTAATCATAACAATAAAAAGATGACTCTGATAAAAAAGCAATAAAATACAGGCAAGCAGTGCAAGATATGCAGACAAAGAGCAGGCAGACTGCCGGACCTCTTCTGTACAAGGTACTGAGCTTTTTGGATCTGTTCGACTGTGCCTTTGATCGTCAGAAGACGCTCGGCGGCACCGGCCGGAGGCACCAAGGCATGGATCTGCGCCTTGGACTCATTTCTCAAGTCCTTTAGAGCAATGCAGCGATGTCCGAGCACGGTCGATACCAGCTGTAATCACAAATGCATGCAGCCCTACGACTTCTGCATTTCAAAAGGTAGTGCAGCAACAGTATTAAGAAGAGGTGAGCAAAACGACAGCCATTTATGGCAAGTTTCTTGACGATGTCGCATGCCAAAAATGATAAAAATCCGCTAATGTTTCACGGAGCTATTCAAAAATTAACACTGGCATAGTTTTTTTTTTTGGGGGGGGGAGACACTATGCACGTAAGTTACATCGCTGCAATAAATCACTCTGCACACAAATGTAACGCGAGACTATGTCCAGCATTGACACCCCAAGTAAATAGGAATCGATACAACTAAGTCAACTGAATTATGACGCAATGCCGTCACTTGCAAAAAAAGGTCTTCAGTTAGACTTATACAAGACTGCTACATAAAAGACAAAAAGGTAACGTCCAGTTCTTGCTAGAGCACGTCTTACATGAGACGGACTCACGGCCAGAAGTGCTTTTACAATATCGGGAGTGGCAGCTGATAGGCAAAAGCTAATGATACCGCAGCGCACTATGTGGCCATCCATTGCCCATATCAGCAAACAACTAGACCCGCGGTTTGCAGCAAGCAGACATACCACTGCCCCAATCAGCCACATGTGCTACGTGCTTGTGCTACTAATACTAACTAGCTAAAGTCGACTCACATGCTTTGGTATGCTGATCTGAATCGACTGTAGACCCGACGGCTGCTGCAATAACACCACAGAGCATTACTAATAATACCAACACAGTAAAGCCAACTATACTGCCAAAAATAATTGTGTCAACTAACTGACTATAGAAAACAACTGAATAATTAAGAAGTTAAAACAGAAAATGGCACTAGCCCACAAAGCATGTGCAGTGTTGATTTCGAATGTGACAAAATCGAAGTGGGATGGATTGTAGTTGATAATGCTATTTCCCGACTGTCAACATCCTGATATATATCTTCTGTAGATATTCGGGATATAAATCAAAAGTTGTCCAGTCATGCCGAATTTTGCAAGTTTTCTGCCTTCCAACATTTTGCCAGGTCTCCCCAACAGTTGTTCCCAAACTCTCATACACACCTTATGGTAAATCACGTGGAAAAGTTTTGTTGACTTTATTCCAAATGGCCCTAATACACTGAATTTGATCAGAACGAACTAACATCATTAACTACTGAAGAGAACATCAACCACATAAGCAACTGAATTATCAACTGTATAATAAATAAATAGATAGAATGTTCTCGCACCTGTTGATGTGAATCCGTGCTGACTGGTCCACATGAAGCAGATGGATTTTGCGGTCGATTACCATGCATACCGATTACTTCAGCACTGCATAAATAACGACAGTAGAACACATGCAATTATCAAAATTTATTGCTGACAACTTGACATTTACTTAACTGTGATTAACCATTAGCTAGAACCCCAAAACGATAAGCGTTTACAATTTCACACAGAGCAAGTCGTTAACATTTTTACATGCGAAAGCAGCTACTGCTTTCAGCGCATCTTAGCCATCGCAATTCTGTCGGTCTGTCTGTCACACAGATGGATCAGTCAAAAAAGGTGCAAACTAAAATCACCAAATCTTCACCGTCGGCTGCCTGAAAGACTCTCTAGTTTCAGTAACCATAAAGCTTTTCCATAAATTCAGAAAGGGTAATCCCGAATGAGGGCACTAAATGAAAGAGGGTGAGAAAAATTTGTGATTTTTAGGCAATAAGTCGCTGTATCTCAATAACTGTTAGTGAAATAGAGCCTAGGTTACTATTAATCACTGATAAGAAATTGTATACTGGCTCTCGATTGCCACCAAATTCAATGACCTTGGATGGCCTTGAACATTAAAAAGAGGGCTTTTATGGATTTTTTTGTGATTTCAGGCTGTGAGACACATTTCAAGAGCGAATTGAATCAAAAACAATTGAGATAGACATAGAAAAGCTGCGTATGAAATTTTCAGCATTGAACATAGATTTAAGTGTCCAAGTCTCGATATTCTAGGTTCAAGGAAACCTGCGCATGAAGGCATCAAAAAGCGTAACACCGTAAAAGTTGTTATTTTACCATTGTTGGCCCGTCTTTTGTGAAAACGGTTGCAGATAGGCATGGGCATGCTACCTATCACAACAAGCACTAGTAACGAGTTTTTCAGTCAAATCAGCATCAATGACTTTGAAATACTCTGAATTTCCAAAATAAGAAGTTTTTTTATTGATTTTTGCAATCTTTGACTGCATCGCACACTCCAAGAATGAACTGCGATGAAATGGCTAGAGATAGACTGACAGTTTGCGAACAGGAACTGCCATATGCTTTTGTGTGTCTCATGAGCATTAGCTCAAATTTCTTGTTACTTCTGTACTGCTTGTATAGTGTCAGTTTTGCAGTTCATGATCATCATTTCTTTTTATTGCATACATCGGCCACCAGCAAGCAATAATAGTAACATACGATAATATTATGCTAAAGGAACGAGTCAAAAGCTAGGATAGCTTATGCTACGATGTGTCCCTAACCAAACAAATATTACTCAAATAATTAATTTTACACAAATGATTAAAACAAAATAATATGCGATAGCTCACATACAGTTAACTATACAGCCTCATAGATATCAACAATTATTGTGCATTGTGCACTATACAAGCCTTCATGATCAAACTATTAAATTGACTACATATCACCATGTCACTTCGTCAGATTTTGCTTTTGCTTATGAAAGGTAACATTTACCAGTAGTTGACTTCTACATTTAATATAGCCTTTGTGACTGACTACATAAATTGTTTGAAATTAATGCTCTGGTGTCAGCGATTCGACAAACACACTGTGTTCAGGAAAAAAACACCCCCCCTTACGTTTTCTTTCATATCTCCGTGGAAAATATTTAAATTCAAACAAAAATTTTCGGTGAAATGTTTAGGAGGAATCAAGTATTCCACTGGTAAAAAAATTAAATATTCTTTGCCACCTGTGACGTCATTCCGAACACAGTGTATTAACTGGCATTACCGGCAGCCGATACACAAAAGCAGAGCATACTGTGAGATATGCGGCTGTGAATATGTGTCGCTCTGTGGTCCTCCAGCAAACGCTGCAAAGCGAGGCATCTGAACTGCCACTTCTCTACCCACATACATTATATAGCTTCACGACCATGAAAATTATACAAATCTACACGCAAAGTAAGACAAGAAATTTGAGCTAATGCTCACGAGACACGCGAAAGCCTATAGCAGTTCCGGTTCAGTAGTTTAGCTGAAAATTGAAGTGTTCACAGTAAGTTAATATACAAATACCAAATTCTCTATCTGGATCGCATAATGATAGTTCCATGGTGCCACCTTGTGAATGATATAGACTTGTGTCGCAGCCCGAAATCGCCAAAAAATCCATAAAACCACCTATTTTGGCATTCAAGGTCATTAAATTCGGTGCCAATCGAGAGCCAGTGTACGACTTCCGATAAGTGATTAATAGTAACCTAGGCCCTATCTCACACAGTTACTGAGATACAGCGACTTATTGGCCAAAAATCGCAAATTTTGCCCACACCCCCTATACCCCACACTCTATCGCCCTCGTTCGCGGTAACCCCTTTCGAATTTATGGAAAAGTTTTACGGTTCCTGAAACTAGAGTCTTCAAGGCACCCGATGGTGAAGATTTGGTAATCCTAGCTTGCACCGTTTTTGACTGAGCCACCCGTGTGACAGATAAACAGACAGATGGACAGACAGAATTGCGATGGCTGAGACACGCTGAAAGCAGCAGCTGCTTTCGCGTGCAAAAAAACAAAAAAGATTACAAATTTAGGGCAGAACCAAATGTGAGACGGCCTGGTGCTGTGTGTCATGCCGCTCTCCTAACCCTCTCAAGAGATCTCGCTGAAATTTGACCTCACTTCGTTCCAAATAAGCATTGTCCTTTCCCCAATTTTGGTCTTGGTCTGCTGTCCAGTTTCGGAGAGAAAAATAAAAAAATATAGTAGCAAAAAACAAAGTGAAAAGAAAGGAAACATAAGATCTCCCATTATACTTATGAGCAACCTAGAGATTGATTTATAATTCTGCAGTACACATATGTTCTATAAGACAGTCTACTTCACTCGCACAATGTTGAGACAGATGGTCTCAGCTATGCTTGGCGTATGCTCAATAATCTGACTAATCATACAACAAAAAGTTCGTAAACCAGCTTAGATAAAGAAAGGACCATGCACGATAACAGCCAGTCTACTAAAATAACATCATCTAAACAAGCAAAATTGTTTCTTTTTCAAAGAACACTATCTACGTGGACAAAATGACACAGAACTCGGCAACATTCTAATAATTATGAACCCAAAACTTAGGCATACCGGAATTCAGCCATCGTGTAACCACCATATTCCGATGCAGCCGAATCATCAAAATTACACGGATCATAGAAATGTACTGGTCCCACGCAATGCACCTGCTCATGTCACAATGTTAGCAGGCAAATAATTACAAACATTCACACAGCACACACACAATTTTTCAAGAGAAACATCGGTCGGACATTTGGCACCTTAATGATTTCCCTTCCTCATTTGCTTATAACTCTGTAACTCAAGACCAACTCAGTCTTTCATCCCTCTGGGTCAGGTAAATCAAGTACTGGTGTGCTTAACTGGGATTAAGGCAGGGCTCATTCACCTGTGGCACGTAACACTGTGTGATCCCATCCCATATGGCAGATGATACTCCGTAGCTCTAAGACGGGTTACCATTAGAAGCTACAAACAACCTTTTTAAATGTTAAGAATCCTGTCAGCCAAATAAGAACTTATTATATTTTCCTCGGTACTATCTATGATGTCACAATCAGACATAGCTTCTGCCTAGCTCCACATACTTCCATCATTATACATCACTTAAACCAATTAACATCATTTCTGACATCAACATATCCAAAGCTATAACCATTAACTATCGCAATCTCTCTTTCTTAATGTCAAAGCTAAGGTGTTCCCATCCTAATAATGAGTAGAAGCTTACGGGCTACAGGGTGAAGGCCTAGTGTGGATGACTGGAGCCTGAGGCGGTGGTATGTCTGCTAGCTGCAAACCACGGGTCAATTGTTTGCTTAGATAGATAATGGATAATATTTAGTTATAATATTTAGTTATAAGTTCTACTCAAAGCCATTCACGCACAAAAAAACCTTAAAGTAAAGCAGCTTTCAGACAGAAACTGCCCTCAGTTGCCTTAGAATAACTTGCTGAATATCGCCAATCTTACATGACAAAGCTGCTGTATAGAAAAGCTAATTTTTAGTAATTTCACAAATTTTCAGTAATTTATGCAAAATTTTGATGCTGCTTCATTTCAAAATATGCGCATCCAAAATTAACACAAAATGGGCATGCTTTTCTTAAGTTACACTACGATATGACTGATTTATTACTCATTATCCAGAGACAGCATAATGAATAACCTGTTTGACACCCTATCTGCAATAATGCTAATCTGTTCCCTTATTCGTATAAACGCAACACAGCTGAACACAGCAAAATCTGAATATGGCGTACCGGGGCGATAAGGTCGAGAACCGTGCCAACAGTGTTACTGACATTAATCAGTTTGCCCATCACTTGCATGACCCGTTCAGTTGACCGAGGACAGCACTGGGGAAATATAAACAGCTCGGCACCAGTGGTCTGCCAATATTTCACAAATACAACAACAACGTCATGTACAACGTACAACAACTGAAAAAAATAGACTGATATTGAATTTCTACTAGACACGATCTTCAATTTATCTGCCACATTACAAAAATCCACTAAAAAAATTTTTTTCCCTGTAGATTTTTATACAGTATACACGATGTTTCAAAAAAGGCGCCCTTTTATCTTTTTTCATAATTCTCTCAAACGATGATCAATGTACGTAAAATTATAACCAGATGTAGCTGAATTAATACCAATTCAAAATATTTAAACACTACATTACTGTTAAGTAAATATTCTTCGCTAGTCGTGATATAATGCTGATGTCATACTGTGCCATGAGTACAAACTGTCTTGTCGCAACTGGTGCTGACAGTTGCTGAATAGCTGCCCTGCTTCGATGGTGAACTTCATCTGGTTCACTAATGACAAACTATTGAAGTTTTACAGTTGCAGCCACAAAAAAATGCCCGAAATGATCACTTTCACACAGTTGTGAGGATGGCTCGACTTTTGCACCTTCCAGCAAAACAGTGCACCAGCACACACCGATTGCAAGATGGTTGAGTTTTTGGATTGCAAGACACCTGATTTCAAGCCCCCATGTTGCTTAGTGCTGATACGATAAACATTTTTCATCAGTGAACCAGATAAAGTTCGCCATCAAAGCAGGGTAACAACTGATAGCACCAGTTAAAACAGACAAGCTTGTACTCACGGCAGATTATGCTGTCAGCACGATGTTACGACTAACAAAGAATATTTAACTAATGGCAATATTCTGTCCATATCTTTTAAATTGGTATTTCTTGAGCTACAACTGGTAAAAATTTGGTGTAAACTAATGATCATTTGAGTGAATTATGAAAGAAATAAAAAGGGCACCTTTTTTATGAAACACTGTGTATATGAAGAACTAATCGAGTTAAGTTAAAACAATCCACAGTGGCCTACGGTTTCATGTACACTAAACATTGTCATCCACAGTCAATCTCAGACTAAATTCTTGTTCTGTAGTTATAGCAACACCTTGTTACTATGGAAATGCCAAAAACTTAACCCCTTACAGAACCAAAACCCCGTAACCTGACTAAAATAAAACCTGCATAACATTCCAGCATACCGTAAAACTTCTAACCGAAGCCCCCAGCTTCTATTGGACCATTTGGCTTAAACCCTCAGCTTGTATTAGGGACCCGGCGTCTACTTGATACCCAGCTTCCATTGGAAGTATTACAGTATAAAAACCACAATACTACATTCTTTCACTTCAATCAAACTGCAGAAAATGATGCAAAAAATGGAACGATCCATACGATGCGCAGCTCCTTGATGCGAGCACCGGACTTGCCAATGATGTAACCGGCATGACCCTCACAAATCAGCATTCTGATGTTACAGTCCTGCGACTTATCAGTCGACTAACAAACACAATTGCATCATTGCCTTCATCACCATCACATGTGGGTATACACAAGGCAACAGACTTACGGGGCGACTGAAAACGCGAAACCTGACATCGCGAGACCATCAAAATTGTGGGGACTGACATCGCGAGACTGGACAACGTGAGACCATGTAGCAAGGGTGGACATCGCGAGACCTGACAACGCGGCACAAAATCACAGGGGTGGACATCGTGAGACCTGACGTGAGACCACGTAGCAAGGGTGGACATCGCGAGACTTGTTTCAATGTTCGAGTATCTGCTCACTAATTTTTTTTGTTACTATGAATGTTATACAAACTGTAGGTATCAGTTTGTCTTAATTGTCTTCCGACGCACACATGGCGCACGGTTCACAGAAGCGCGCATGTCCGCACGGCACCAATGCGAAGCCAGCACGTGGCGCCACGAGGCACACTTCGCAGCAGTCGTCAGAGGTTGACGCAGCTGACGATTCCAACGCCGTTGAAGTCATCACTGATGGCACGGGCGCCTGACTGGCCTCGTCCTCGCTGCTGCTGTTGTCATCACGCGGCTGTAAAGATTCCGTATGAGTGCCAACTGAATGACTAACCACATGCAGAAACTGGAGGCGATGGTTTTTAGTCAACTTTTGCCGCAACAGCCAACATTTTCGCATTCCTACTCAACCGGTCATTTTAGTTGTCAACGGACAGTTTTCTGATTTCTACTCAGCAGTGATAATCCGTCAAGGACTATTCAGTCCCTCTGTTCAACCGCTGTTTGGTCTAGTGCTTAAACTACATGGT
>Ga0056128_1009150_pt1 | contig 12458 bp, 9 predicted proteins | sample WorMetLIZISLAND2_FD_71113 | JGI IMG/M metagenome (GOLD analysis project Ga0056128, IMG submission 71113) | Marine gutless worms symbiont microbial communities from Max Planck institute for Marine Microbiology, Germany - Olavius geniculatus... ...
AAAAACGTGCACTTTCTGTGTCTTGAGCCTCGTGAAACTGACAAAAATGTCCTGAAATTGTCCTGAAATTTTGTAAACATTGGGTCCTGAAATTTCACTTCTTGCTCCTGGGAGCCCTGTTATTTCTATCCCACTTTTACATTTGTCACTTTGTGGCAGCGCCATTGTTTGCCGATATTGTTCAAACTGCACTAGATTTCGTCAATGAATTTTCAGGCAAATAGGCCTAATTAAAATTGTTGCCAAACAGGTCTCACATTTTAAAGCTATATAATGCGCCAAATTTAATTTCGGCTGGAGCTCCATTTTAGACCAGACTGGGGGATCTCGCATCACTCTACAGCTCCTCTAGTTGGAATTTAAGTGTCTGACTTTTAGCACAAAGGAGCAGAGGGAAAGAAAAAAGGGAAAAAGAAAGGAAAAGGAAGGGGGATATGGTAGGGCAAATAAAGGAAACCGGGAAGGGGACAGAGGTAAGGAGAAGTAAAGGGAAGAAGAGAAAAGAAGATTCGGGAAAGACCCTCTGGATTTGCTCCCCAGGAAAAAAGTTCTAGCTAAAGCCTTGCCAAAAATTCATGCTTTTATACACAAAATGCTTCAGCTTCTGGGGGTCCAGACCCCATACCGGGGCTTTGTCTCTGGACCCCACTGGGGGACAGAAGTTTCGTCCCCCAGACCTCCTTACTTTACGCCCCCCTTAACTTGAAATCCTGAATACGCCCTTCACAGTGTAGTTAGTATGAACAGAATTTTGCCACTAAACCAGATCAAAAAAGTATCAACCAGCAACAGCTTTGAGCAGCATAATACTTTAGTTTCATAGATTAATATGTCACACGGTAGTGTAGCGACACCATTGATGGACAGTGGTGTGTGACACTATTGTTGGATCTCATTATTTGCACATATATTGGAACATGTGTCAGTGAAAGAGTTTTGAAAATCTGACAGTATTCAGCAAAACTATAAGCTATTTATATCTTGTTTTTTTATCTTTCATTGTAGCAGTGTTGAGTTGTTGCATGTGTTTTCAGCACTCATCATTAGTGAGTGATGACTCACTGTGGACAGATGGTGACTCACAAGAGCAGCGTGAGTCAGAACGACTTTCTTATGAGTCACAGCATCGTTATGACTCACAGCTGGTAATTCCTTCCCATTTATTCATGAATCGCGTCTCAGGTCATTTATAAAATGGCGTCATTTGACTGTTAATTAAATCTTGCTCAGGAGTTCAGAACTCTGGGGCCTAATTTACAAACCTATTTACAAACCTATTTAGGAATTTTTATAACATTTTATAACATTTTGCTAGGTTTTTCTAGGTACTTTCTAGCTTTTTCTAAGTCATTTTAGGAGTTTTTTTGGGATTTGAATGAATGAATGAATGAATGAATGACTAATTTAATGAGATGCATCAAACATGCATCTAACGCTGCTGTGAGCAAATACGAAATTATAACACTGCAGGAAATACACCAATAAAAACGAACACTAAACATAAACTCAGCTACACTACACTACACTCAATTTAACATGTGTCTGTTGATAAATGAAGTCTAGAAACTATGAAATTTACATTGTAGTAAAATAACATGTAACACTCAGGAAATAAACCAAACTAAAATTGCCTGCACATACTAAATTAAACTAAACAAACATCTGTTTAGAAATGAAGCCTTAAAAAGATTGGAATTACAGTGAGGTAAAACGAAATTATGATTGCGTTTCCATATTTCATGTTCATGTTCATTCTCAGCAGGTAGTATACCAAACAGACAATGGTGGGCTTTTTACATATTGCAGAATAGATCCTTACTAGCATTATCGAGTAGACTAGTTACCTCCGTAATTTTAGTAGTAAAGCCGTATCGATATGCTCTTTTGAAAAATGCATTAATTCTTCCTGTAAGTTCTTTATTGAGAAAAGGGCCCCAACCTGGAAGAGCATACAGTATTCTACTTACTACAATAGCCTGAAAAACTGTATCTAATTGACGATAGTTTAGGCCCTGGTCACGGAGTCTCTTTAGCAAAAATATTCCAAGTATTTAGAATGGCTAGTTTTTTGAGGGCCAGTCTGGAATTCAACACGCAATAATATCGCCCCAAAACCATTTTCGCTGTTTTCAAGTTTTGACTCATATCACCCTTACATAGCTTTGTAAGCTGTTGAAGTTTTTTGCTCTGATATTTATAAAGCACTTTTTTTCTACGCTATTCTTTGCTCAAACTTTTTGTATAGTTTTTGCTTAGGAATGACTATGGCTTCTAAAGTTGTTCTGTCACATGGATTAATGAATTACACTTGCTATCATCGTTACCAGAAATACTAGGGCTGCGGAAATTAAAGATTAAGTAATCGAGTAAGCATTAAATAAGTTACCTTATTATTTAATCGACTAAAATTAAACTAAAATTTTGGACTTTTCACCACCTAAAATGACTGATGATCAACGTTCATGATCTTATTCTATTTTGCTAGTTCAACACTGTGCACTTTGTGAGCTTTGACTACAGAGTTTTTTTACTGCATCGTTATTATCAGTTTCAATTGTTACAGTATTGACATTTGTATTATCAGTTATTTTTCAGTTTATTCTATATTTGTATTTTTTTCTTCTAGTTTTTGACAGATAGATATTTCTATGTTGAACTGTTTGCTGTGCGTTCAACATTGTCAGAAGTCAACTCCAGCATAAAAGCTAGCAAGAAAGCAGAAGTGTATTTTTTGCAGTAGTTTTTTTTATTTATTTGTAGAATATAATGCACCGATTGTGCAGTGATGTTATGACATTGCCATTTTGTTTGTGAATATTCAGTCAGATGCCAGTTATGAAGTGTGCGTAAATGGGACATCACCAGATACTTCACCAGGTGGTTCGCAATTGCTTATCTCTATCATGGTCATGCATCATCGTCAGTTCTGTTAATTAATTAAATTCTCAGTTTAGCTACTGTTGTGGAGTTTTTAAAAGGTCAGAAAGGTTAATGGTTGTCTATGGCTCATGATGGTAACCCATCTAATCTAGTCTAATGCTTGTCCAGCTATACGGACAAGATAAGGTGCAATATAAGGGGATTCGGGACCCCACTGGGAGTTTACACCATTCCCCCATATCCTGTAGCTGGATTTGGGATAAAGAGGAAAAGGGGAAGAGAAAGAAGGGATAAGGAAAGGAAGGGGAAGGGGGAAAGTCAACATCCCAAAGCAAAAATTCTGGCTATTATTTTGAGCCAGCTGCAATCTGTTGCTAGAGCTAACACGTGCCTCCCCCTAAAATCTATCCTCCAACGTCCATAGTCTTGGGGGTTGGTAACAAACCAGTTTTCAACAGCTCCTGACAGGTTCATCTGCAAATTCGTTTTCGGAAGTCATTCGATTGGAGCTAACCAGTTTCGTTAATAGGAGGCTCTAGTATCTTTTCCCTCTATCTGAGGGCGTCCTGTTTGCTGTGCGACGCGACCCGTGTCGGCGGAGGTGGAAGCCTGGTACTTGAGCTCTGGAGCACCGGGGCAACACAGTGCTTTGGTCCCAAACCTTCATCTAGATGGGAGAGTAGGGAGCTAGCCACTCCCTATCAAATTGGCTCGCCGCGCATTCTCGCATGAACATGGTAGGCAAGCTCTGGTCAGGGGGGGGGGCGACTGACTCTTTAGGAATGGATGACCCTCCGAACCCTTCTCATAACTCGAGCTATATCTGCTGTGGGTGAAACGCCGGGCTCTGCCACGTGGATCCCGTACTCTTTTTCCTCCTTTGTGAAATCTGTGGGACTCTGCAATGGGTGTAGAGCAAGGGCAGCGAATTTTGATTTGCCAACCATGGTTTCCTCTAATTATGATAACTCATGTCGACAAACAATTTAAGACCAAAATGAAAGAACCAACTGGCTATGTCCGCTGGCTCATCATCCAAGGTACTGATAAAGACAAGCCAATCAACAAACTTTTTCTATTTTTAATAGACAAAGCACTCAAATCCGCAGCGGGCGGCGAACTCAAGACAGTCAAATGCCTACAGAAAGGAGACATCCTGCTGGAGGCGTCTTTATCTGCACAAAGTATAGTCTTAGTCACCTCACAGCCTTGGCGGGGTGTCCGGTATTGTTCACCCTTCACAGAACTCTGAATCATTGCAAAGGTGTAATTCGGTGTAAAGACCTTGCCGATTGTGACAAGGTCGAAATCCTAACAGAGCTCAAGAACCAAGCAGTTACAGATATTCACAACATCACAGTTAAAGGTGACTCTGACAGCAGACGCAATACAAACACTTTTATAGTTACTTTCCACTCTCCAACAATACCAAAATATCTCAAAATTGGTTTCATTTGTGTTGCCGTTTCTCTGTAGCCTATATACCTAACCCGCTTCAGTGCTTCAAGTGCCAAAAATATGGTTATGGTACCAGGACCTGTAAAGGCGCCACCACCTGTGCCACTTGTGGTCAGGTGGATCACGGCGCCAGTGGATGCCAGAATCAACCAAAGTGTGTCAATTGTGCCGGCGCCCACTCAGCCTCCAGTAAGAAGTGCCCGAAGTGGGCGTTGGAAAAGAAAGTGCAGGCTGTTGAAGTGGAAAGAGGGGTCTCTTTCATAGAGGCTTGTAAGATCGTGTCATCAGAGAACCGAATTCAATCTATGTCAAAAGGTCAATCCATGGCCGTGATAGTCCGTTCAAGTGGTGGCCCTCAGCGCCCCACTACACGGTCTATATCAACACAGACCGATCTTACGTGGCCCGAAGACCAAAAGGACGCCTCGGTCATCCCGTCTCCAGCCTGTACTTCATCACATACTCAGACTTTACAGCGTACCTCCCCTCAAGCCTCCACCAGTTCTGGCAACCATGCAGAGGGTCGAGGCCCCACCAGACCACCAAGGAAAAACCAGCAGTCACCGCCACCTGCTCAGTTGCGTGAACGGCAACAAAGTTTGAACGATAGGCCTTCAGAGGGAGGCCTAAAATAAAACGTCCCCCAAAGGGTGATTTTGTGGACATCTGCCCCCTCTTTCAACAGATTCTCCGCCCTTGAGGGGGACGTTTAATCCATGTCTGCCTCAGAGTCCGAGGAATTTGATTACTGTTACTCTCATTTCTCACAATACTGGGTACTTTACGCATGTGTTTTGGTGCATTTAGGACTTCTCCAGCAGTCAGTTTATGTGTTCAGGCTACTGAACCTCCACTAGCTCTGAGACGTAAAAAGTTCGCCTTGCCTCAAGCTCAGCGCAAATACAAATAACCCGGCATTCAATGCAGTTTTTAATTCAAAGTTCAAAACTTAGTTTGACAGTAAGCCGAGCCAAACTTGCCCACTGGGTTTCAGAGTTGAAGACGATTTGCAAAATTTTGGCTTTAAGAAGAAGAATATCTTACCTACAGCCATTTCCACAATTTCATCGTGGCGTCTCAAACGCCCTAACTGCAACTTCAGTTTATGCTGCTACGACAAAACAACTACTAACCCAGAAGTGTTCAAACGCAGATTCTTAGAGCTTCGCTCAGAGTTTTCACACCACCTTGAGATCTACACAGATGGGTCCAATGATGGAATTAGAACTTGCACCCAACTTTGTCAAAACAGTTTGCTTACCTGCTGAAATTCATGCACTGGACATGGTGCTAGACATAATCCGCCATACAAGAAGTAAAGATTGTGTGGTTTTCTCAGACTCTTTGTCCAACTTACAAGCAATTGACAGTTGCAAAGTTGAAAATTCTCTGATATTGAAGATCCTGAAGGATCACAACCAGCTAACTAAGAGTGGTAAATCTATAACTTTTTGCTGGATTTCCGGCCACGTGGGTATCCGAGGAAATGAAGATGCTGACATCGCTGCTAAAGCAGGACTGGATGTCCCCATAAGCAACATGAGATTTCCAGTCAGTGATTTGTTAAATTGTGTCAACCAGTTGTGTGCAAAAGAATGGCAACAACTGTGGAACCAATGTACATCACATAAAATCTGCAGTGTGCAACCGGTGATTGGTCGCAATATCAGTTCATCACTAAGCCGCTATGACTCATTCCTTATCAACTGACTTCGAATTGGTCATACAAGACTTACAAACTGTTATCTCCTAAAGGGAGAGAGTCAACCGGTATGTGAAGCTTGCCATTTTCTGCTCACAGTCAAGCACATTTTGGTAGACTGCACCCGTTATAGTGCAGCATGGCAGAGATATTTTGGAGTGGACACACTCAAGGACGTTTTTGAAAATGTTGCATCTCGCAACATCATCGCTTATGTTAAAGATATCGGCTTTTACAATCGTATATAATGTTGTTTTTACATTAACTTAATAGCCTTGATCTTAACAAGTATTTTAACTTTGCTTTTAGTACATGTATTAACTGCTTTTAAATAATTTTAACCACGTATGGCACAAAATGGCCTATTTCATGCTGATGTGCCGTTAAAAAACTACTCACTCACTTGCTAACACGTGCATTCACTTGCCAGAAGTGTCAGTATGTTTTTAAAGTTATTTTCAATTGACTAATTGATTGATTGATCCAGGCAAGTACCCAGGCAAACTGGTACTTGATGTACGTACCCCAGAGGGACAGAAGGCTGAGTTGATCTGGGTGGTTGGTTACATACCAGATAGTCTGCAGGCAATCATTCACCCACTTGATAGCAGAAGTTGGAGTTGAACTTACGACTTTCTTACTGTACTGTTTACCCACGTCTTAACTGTTGCACCACCAAAGCACAAAGTGAATTATTTTCACACTGAAATATATAGGGCATATAAATAGTCTGTGGTTATAATCATGTCTCTCTCCTTGTGTAGATGCGTCGCCATCATGTGACAGTGCTGGTTTGGACTCGCATGCAACGACAGCGATGACGATGACAACAACCACAACAACTACAAGCCCATTGTCTCCTCTACTCATGTATGCTCCACTCCCATCATGCCATTAATAATTGTTTTTCGTCTATCTTGCCAGATGGCTGCATATACTGTTTTTAATCCTATTATTTTTTAATCAAAGATAACCATAATAGTAGTCAAAAGCAAACAAGTGTTATGTTTCGATTGATTATTTTTTGTTTCTGTTTGTTCAGTAAAGTAACAGTGTAACAGTCTGTTGCATCGCAATGCATATTTGTGATGTCACTGGTTGTACTGCAATAAATAGCTAATCGAATCTAAGATTAAAAAAAGACATAGTTTAATTTGGATCCAGCAGAACCAAGTGCCGTCAAAGTCAGCGGTTATACTGAACCAAATCTTAAAGGTCCATGGACACCAAAATTAACGTATATATTTTATCCATTTTGCTAAAATTGCATAATATTCTGATAATTTTGGCAGTAATATTAACGCCGAGCGTTTTGTCACCACGGAGCAATTTACCTTTGAAATCGACGACCTGCGAAAATCACGTAGAAAATGTGCCACCATGTTGGCATGTAGGCGCCTCCAGTGACGTCATCACGCTAGCCAATAAACATCGTGAATATTAATGGCCTAGCCTAGACTGATGACGTTACTGGCTAAGCCATTAATATTCATGATCCTCTAGGCTAGGCTCATGACGTCACCGGGGGAGCTGGTAAATTAGAATTTTTCGCCTAAAGTAACGTAATGCCACATTTCGTTTGAAATTGCACATTAATTTCGTATATTTGTGAAGCTCAAATCAACATATAATAAACATATAAGCGCTTCAATGCTGTTTTGTTGCACGACAGTTTGCCGGCCGCTGACTGCACGGACTGATGATCGTACCCACCTTTGTATTTCATAGTTAATTTTTAGGCTCCCTCGGGAACGGAGTACCGAGGGTTAAAAAAAAAATAATAATAATCTGACTTGTAAAGCGCCAGTATGTGTTAAAAAGACTTCAGTGGTGCTGGCGGACAGAACTAGTCGCTGAGGTTAAATGTCTGACGGAAGATGTGTGTCTTCAACCTGGGTTTAAACACAGTCAGTGAACAGTTACTTGTAACTTCAATGGCTAGAGAGTTCCAAACGGTAGGTGCTGTGCAACGGCAAGCACGGTTATAATAATAATAATAATAATCTGACTTGTAACGATCTGTTTCAGAGACTACATGCCAACATGGTGACTTGTCTAATTTAAATCTACATAAATTGCATGAGTGAGTTTGACTGTGGCCATGGACCTTTAAGATCAGCATCGGCTATGGTGGTTCTTGGTTATGACAGGCCACTACTCATTATTCTGCATATGTGGTGTTTGTCTGAGAGGAATAAGTCTCTGAAACAGATCGTTACATTTGCATGCAGTAAATATGCACTTCCTTTATTTTCATTCTCGTACATCCAGTATTGAACATAATACTCATTGCTCACACTGTTACTAGCTAGTTCAAGGAAGAGGTTAACGGGTTTAATCTTTGGCACAAGATTCACTTTGAGAGCCGAATAATACGTGTCAAAATGCGTTTGATGTTCAAACTTTCTTCTGGATTTGGGACCCCACTGGGAGCTTACAGCGAGCCCCCAAATCCCCAGGCTGGATTTGGGGAAAAGTGGAAAAGGGCAAGCAAAGGAGGGGAAAGGAAGGGAAGGGAAAAGGGAAGGTCAACCCCCTACAAAAAATTTTGGTTATTGCTTTGAGCCAGCCGCACAGTGTTGCTAGAGCTAACACGTGCACTCACTTGCCAGAAGCATCAGTCAGTTTTCCACTTTGTGGGACCAGTCAAGGTGTCACGTAAACTGTATTGGGCTTGTAATGGGGTTTTCGAGACAGCTTTTGGTGGAATCTAGGGGTGAAGCAGCTGACCCTTTATAGACGCATTCATCAGTTGCTAGACTCGTGGAGTCGTGGTGTTACCATGGATAGCTGAGACACAGATGTTGACATTGTTCTGTATGTGTGCTTTTTGTCAGTACTAGCAACGGAAGACCTCCCCAGCCCAGCAGACACCCTAATACTCGGACTGTTACTAGCCAGATCGTGTACACTGTGGCTAATATTACCACGAGCCCGCTACACATAGATCAGTACGCCGGCAACTGTTCAACGGCGTTGTTAACGTCACCATACAACGACGGATTACTGCCTTCTCCCACCTTTGCGACGGCAGCAACATCTCGTGACTATAACCTGAACTTTAGCCAACACACTGTTACTACCATGAACCAGTTCAATTTGCCGGCATCACCTGGCAGTGATGGACTGCCACTTTCTCTGATGACGCCGGCAACAGCCAACAACTATGTGACAACATCATCCCCAGCAGCTACGGCGACATCTCGGGGCCCTAACACAAACCCGAATCCGAACCAAAGCTCTGTTGCTAATGTTAGCCAGCTAGACTTTCCAGCGTCACCTGCAAATGATGGATTGCCACCTCTCCTGATGACACCAGCCACAGCTGCTGGCAATTACGACTGTTTTGCATCATCATCATCATCAGCAGCAGCAGCAACAACAACAACAGCGACATCTCGGCATCCTGCAGTTGCCGTCGTGAGTCCGTTTATTTTGCGATCAACCAGCACTGATGACCATAATCATGACGATGATGATGAAACTGGTCTGAAGTCCATCGTTTCGTCGTCAACAACACCGCAGCGTGATGGGTCTTCCGCTAGCTCTCAACAACGCGACAACACCATCTCCGGCGACGACGAAACTACTCTCAAACAGGTTTTCACCGCTGCCGCCGGTAATTCCACACGCACCCAGAATTCCCATCGTTATGTCGATGATGATGATAACGGGGAAGATACGGTGACGGAGCAAGTGTACAGCAGCAGCGTGACGTCACCAGCTGCCACAGACGCTCAGCAGACAACTGTGTACCAGGAGAGAGTCGAAGCTGGTTTGGTCACACGGTCAAACCAGTCACTGCCGACAAGAAACGTGTTGAGTTATGAGGAGGAAAATACGGCACTGAAGCACATCTGCAGCACTGATGGGTAATTCTAAAATTCTACAGACATTAATTAGCAAAGGTTGCAGTTAGGATCAAACTAGAAATGCGTATAGCATTTTTTCCTAGTCAATTAGAATTAGACATCAGTTCAAAACAGCACAACTGGTGCTATAACATTTTTGACTCACCGTTGCAAAAAAACGTCAAAAGTAAAAAAAAGTCGATTGTAAACGTGTTTTCTGACAAAAAATATATGAACATTTGTAAACGTGATAAAAAGATTATTTTCATGTTACTTGTTCTGACGTAGTAATGACATTACCTAAAAGTTGCTAAGGGTAACAACAGGCTGTTATGACGGATTGATGGTGTTTTGAATACACAATGCTCAATTATTTCATCTGCACTCTGCAGCATTTTGATTTCTGCAATAACCGTTTTTATGTATCCTTATTTTTGTTATGATTTTACAACGTTTTTAAATATAAAAACCATTAGAAAGAAAAATAGAAACGTTTGTTACAACTGTTCTGAGTAATATTCATTGTATTCGTGCACACCAGCAGTAGCAGCGTGATATCACCGGCAGTCAGTGAAACTACTGCTACAGAAGCACAGCGGAACACGTCTTTGATCTGCGATGCTGACTCTGGTACCCCCGTGTCGTCGTTCTACCATTCAGCAGCTGAACATAGTTTATCATCTACACGTATTCAGTCAAACCACTCGCTGCCAGCAGTCAGTGGCTCGTACGTTGTGACAGGAGATACGGCGGCGGCCACTTGCGACAGAACGGATGCTCCAACTGCGTCTTCGATTGCATCCACTGCCACAACAAACGTGTTGTCGACCGGCACGACTGAGGAGGCTGCTGAGTCGTCAGTTGGCAACTCGTGGTCGTCTCATGATGACTTCGCTGGCGTAGAAACATCTGCTAAAGCGCGCTGTGTTATACTGTAAGACAGTGTTTTTCAACCTTTTTGCTGCAGCAGAATCCTACGTAAGTGTGAAGATCACTTACGGAACCCCATGAACTGCGAGTCCACTAGCACTAATACGTTAAATTATTAGTGTTCTCTGTTTAATGCAAACATGCTAAGACTGTCAACAAGAAAAATACTCAACGCTGTAGGCCTGTGCAAAAAAGACGCCCAGAAGAGCTAATTTAGAACTAAGTAGATCTAAGCCTATTTGGTGCTTTCTAGTTCTGTGGCCTGGTCTGACGTAATTTCGTATGCTGTTATTTTATTTTTTTACTGACCAGCCGCGGAACCCTTGGCAGATGCTCGCAGAATCCCGGTTGAAAATTACTGCTGTAAGATGTAAACATGTGTCTGTTGTTACAACTGAACTTGGCTTGCTGATGTAACGGTAGGGTGTTGGACTTGCGATTGATAGATTGTGGGTTCGATTCACACTATCAGGTGGTTACTGTCTGGACGAGTGACTGTCGGCGGACAGGTAAACCATCCAAAAGTAGTTAACCGACATCAAGGTCAACTCATCTCCCATCGTTTCTCAGTAGATAAATCGAGTACCGGTCTGTCTGGCTAGGGTTAAGGTGTGGCGTGTTCACCTATGTTGAGTGGCAACTAAAACTGTATGATCCCGTGTGGCAGGTGGTGCTTCGTAGCTCTGTGATGGGTCTCCTATTAAGAGATATTCACCGCCATTGTCTTTATTTTTACGTTTACTTTTTGACCATTTGCTGTGGAACTGTCCGGTGGAGAATTAGCACAGTCTTGACACTATAGATAATTATCATTCGTGGTCTTCTAGAGGAGGGGACAGTGGCCCCAGTGCTTCCTGTGACTGTGCCGATGTTGTTCTTTAACTGCCTGTGCTTGCTCGCACACGCTATGCGTTTGAGTTTATTCACAGTTGACACGCTATATTTACTTGAATATTTACTGACTTACTTCTATACATACTGCACTCAGTATTGTGTTGGTGAACAGTGGCGTATTTAGGGGGAGGGCCACGGTGCGATGGCCCCCTCCCCCTTTGGCCGGACCATGAAAATTTTTTACAGGCGACTTTATATGAAAAGGTGCGTTTTTTGCCATTTTCCAGCAAAAATTGCACAATTCAACAATGTTTGATGGTCTTTTGCGTTTCCAAATTTCAGAAAAATGGGCGAATTTGCGGTTTCCATTGAACATTCAGAAGCAAAAAGTTCCTGGACCCCGCTGGGGGCTCTGCCCCCAGGCCCCCGTTATAGGCTCGCGCTCCGCGTGCTCGCCATGCCCCCCTTTGCCAAATCCTAAATACGCCACTGTTGGTGAATGCTTGTATGGAAAACGGATTGACTGAAAATGCAGGACCTGAATTTGACGGACATGAAATTGACGGACATGAAAACATCATATGTGCCAAGGTCCATTTTTTACTGGACACAGTGTTCATAAAAAAAATTTCAGTTCGCCATTTTCGATCTTCGCTGAGTCGTCATCACATGGATTTGTACAGCACTTAAGCCATATCCTCTTTCTTCACTCGTTTGTATAGTTGATTATCGCACGCCTACAGAAAACCGCGGCCTTTAGCTATCGCTACGTATGACGACGAACTCTCCATGATCGCAACTGA
>Ga0056128_1009154_pt1 | contig 12454 bp, 8 predicted proteins | sample WorMetLIZISLAND2_FD_71113 | JGI IMG/M metagenome (GOLD analysis project Ga0056128, IMG submission 71113) | Marine gutless worms symbiont microbial communities from Max Planck institute for Marine Microbiology, Germany - Olavius geniculatus... ...
ATTTTGGGCTGCAACAGAAGTTATATCATTTATAAGGTGGCACCACAGAAGTATCGTTTTGTGATCCAGATAGAGAATCTGGTATTTGTATATCAACTTAGCGTGAACACCCCAATTTTCAGCTAAACTACTGTACCAGAACTGTATAGGCTTTCACGTGTCTCGTGAGCATTAGCTCAAATTTCTTGTTGTATGTTGTTGATGATTTCAGGCTTGCTATGGAGTGATAGATATCTCATTATGCAGCTGGTTGTGTCGAGTTTATACTGATGTATACATTGTCGGTTATTTCAAGTCTGCTGTGGAGTGTTTATATTGATGTGTACATTGTTGGTGATTTCAGGCTTGCTATGGAGTGTTGAAAATTCCCTCGGGTAGCTGGGCATGTCGTGCCTGTGCTCTCGGCATCAAACCTTCATGTGTTCTCTGTCCCAACCTTGGTGGAGCCATGAAGAGCACAAGGTCGGGATTTCTGGTGTTGTGACGTTTCATTGATTGATTTATTTGTTTATTCATTGCATGGTTTAGCACACACAGTAAGTAAGTCAACGTGTCACTGTAGAAAATGACATGAAAGGAAGCAAGGTTTTGCGGTGAACTTACCTAAAAGTCCATGACAAAATCGTTACCGGCCCGCAATTTTGAAGGTCCACTATTCCGAAAGTCCATTGTGCAGATACGCGCTACAATGCTAGGGTTAGATTTAGGATTAGGGTTAGGAGTGGGACTGGCCGGGGTTAGGGTTACTGGGAATAATGACTTTTGGAATAGTGAACCTTCAGAATAGCGGACCCAAATAATAAAATCCATCGTTAACTAACTTCCAATTTTAGTTTCTTGCTGGATACTTTTCATTCCAGTTGTCGATCTGCCTGGTCGTCGGACGTTGCACTCCGCTGGTGCCATCAGTCAGACATACATCAGTTTGTTACCGGGCTGTTTAAAGCTTTTATCTTTATGAGGACTTCTGAGTTTGTTTTTTGTAGTTGCTGTGAATGATGCGCGTATTGAATCAGCCTGTCACATAGTAATGATTAAAGTGTCAAAGGTCGAGTATAGCTCTATGTGGAACCCACTGCACAGTTACGAAGCGTAACATGCTGTATAGAATCGCACAGTATAACCTCCCAGCCATCATAGGTGAACATGCACTGCCGTAACCCCATCCAGACAGGCCATTACTCGATTTACTTACCCTGGAGGGATAGAAAGCTGAGTTGACTTTGGTGTTGGTTATATACTGAGATGCTTTACCTGTCCACAGACAGTCACCCATCCAAGCAGTAACCACTTGTAACCTGTAGTTGTTGTTTCAGGTTTAGGCTGTGCGCTGTGGATACCTGTTATTGTTGTCGTTGTTGTAGTATTGGCAGCAGCACTGCTAGTTGTTGTAAAAGTTGTAGTTGTAGTAGTATCAGTTGTAGTAACTGTTGTAGTTGTTGTTTCAGGGATGGCATGCGCTGGTGTCACCTCAGCTGCGCTCTCTGGATACCAGAGATTGTAATTGTCGACACGGAAAAGATGGAGCCCATCGCAAACATCTCTGATATTCCCGTATGCCTTTTACTCTGCTATTTCGTAGTAGTGGTTGTTATTATTAGGCGTAGATTGTAGTGACCCCGTTCAAATTTATAGAAAAGATTTATGGTTTCTGAAACTGGAGTCTTCCACGCAGCCGACGGTGAAGATTTGGTGATGCTAGCTTGCACCATTTTTGACTGATCCACCCGTGTGACAGACAGACAGACAGACAGAATTGCGATGGCTAAGACGCGCTGAAAGCAGTAGCTGCTTTCGCGCGTAAAAATTAATCAATCAGTAAAACAGTTTCCATATACGTAAACTCTCGTCCATTTTTGCAAATGACAAGCAAGGTTCCAGTTAGCGAGGCGTCATTTGCCTTACAGGATTGCATCCATATGAGGTGCGTTCAATAAATTCCAGGACTACATCCTTAATACAACGACAGTAAATCACACATTTCTGACAGTTATGTTACTTTTCAACATATTCTCCCTGCAGTTCACTGCAGTGTTCCCATTGTTCTACAAGTCGGCTGGAACTCGTATAAGATTTTTATTGGCATCTGTACATATTTTTGGACAAAATGTTGTAGAACATCTTCATCGTTTTTAAACTTAATGTTTCTGTAGGTTTCAAAATATGGGTTATGTTTTGGGTATAATTATTATGTTGTATGCGTGTTACTTCTCTTTCATTTGTTTTTTTTTTGTATTCTAAATAAGGGAGGTTTTCGGGGAATTATAGCTATATTATTTTCTCTTTATTCTGAGTTCTGTTCAACTCATCTTCTGTCTTCTCAGCTAGTACTACTGATCCATTGTTCTGATCTCACTCCTTCTTAATAGCTTTACTGCTCTGATTATTCTTCCTATCATTGTTATATTTAAATCTAACTTATTCTTATTATAACTTACCCATTTTGTGCTGACTAGAGCGACTCACTTAGCTAGAGGTAACGGGGTCTTTCGGCTACATGGGGGATCAACGCGAGTAAATTACTTTTCATTCTTTAATAACACACAAAGCAAAGCATATTATATAGTATAACATAGCGCGACACGTCGGGGCGCCAACAACATCAACACGACAACGACCCGACGGCTGCCGCCATCACGAACATCACGACTTCACTACATGTTGACTCGCGGACCGCTGACTGACGACTGACTGCTAGCATCGCATCGACGCTGCACGCGCGTCGCTGCGGTGCCGCCCCCTAATCTCATTGGCTGGCTACCAGCCACCCACTACATTTCCAAGTGATTCGCTGTGTGGTCCAAATAAATGAAAATTACTTGGAGCTAAATCTAGACTGTATGGCAAATGCTGTAGCAGTTCCCAGCCCATCTTTTTAATTTTCTTAACTGTCTAATGGGTTTATTGCACAGTGGGGCACTGCCATTTTATAGAACGACATCTTTCTGCAGCAAACCTGGTCAGTTGCTGCGAATTGCTGGAATCAAGCAGACAATAATGCCTGGTGATATTGTTCATTTACAGTATGTCTTTCAAGCAAAAAAGTCTGCAAGAACAACTCTTTAAGTAAACCAAAAAAATGTTTTGTCTGCAGCTGACCATTTTTTGCCATAAGCAGTGCTCCAACACTGACATCATCACTAACTGACTAATGATCGCTGCAAAAACGGGCGAATTATTCAAATACTTTCAAATGTGATAAAGTGTCACTGCTAATTACTACAAATAATCTACAATAAATTTCAGCACTTTCTACACCTTCTTCGACTAGAAAATTTTATGATTATTTTCTAATCCAATTCTCTAAACAAACGTCAACGCCTATCCTTTATATCTTGATAATAATGATGTCACATGACATCATAAATGAGACCATGGTAACTAATGTACTATAGAGGCAGTACAACTTCATAATAGTTTGGGTTTTCAGCTGTCACTGTGTGCTTAGTGAGAACAACAGTCCTGGAACTTATTGAATGCCCCTCGTATTTTTATCTTAGGATATTTTACGGCATCATATGAATTGTGTTGTTATTATTATTCTTATTATTGTTGAATCCTGTTGTAGGCGAGTCGTTGGTCATTGATCTGTTCGCTATGTCGTGAGCGCGGTGGAGCGTGCATTCAATGCTCTGTACCCAAGTGCAAGACGGCGTTCCACGTCACATGCGCTTTTCAACATAACCTCGACATGAAGACAAACTTCGACGTTGAGACTGAGCTTGTACTAAAGGTTCTTATTGCTGCTTTTATTACTTGTACTTTTTGCTGTAATCCGAAACAAACATGTAGTAAAAGATGTTGGAAGATTTGATATCCCAGGTGCATACTTGAAAAAATCTGCCCTGAACTTAATCCAGTTTTAGTTTCTTGTTATTATGGCTACAGCATTTAAACCTACAAATGTGCATATATTAGCATATTCTATGATGTGCGGAACAATCGTAAACTCATATGGATCAACCAATTGACTCTTCAGGTAAGATTTTTGGTCGACTGTACTAACGGTTACATTTATGGCACGCAGTTGTTTGCCATTGGCACATATTGTGAGAAAAATTTTCTCTGTGAACTGGTAGCTGTTTACCAGCTGTGTTTATCACAGGGATACTGTTCAAAGCACTCCAAGAAGCTTGAGGCGGATGGAACTCCGAGAAAACTAACGTCCTCAACACCTAAGAAACACTCGGAAATGACAGAGGAGGAAAAGAAGGCTGCAAAAGCTCGAAAGTCAGTTTGCATTCAACGTTTGTGCTTGGGTTTGTTTATCATGAGATGCTCAGACGTTCACTTGCTTCAAAACACCAGCTTTTACTTTGCGCTTGTTGCGTGCTCCCGAGTTATCAATTGTGACCCTTTTATGGTTTTGCTCAACTTCATAATAAGCTCTGAGCAAGTTGTTCATACACACATGCTTCTGTCACCAAGCAGTGTAATTTGGTATTGACCAAAGAGTGGTGATACCGTTTTTGCAAGCAAATTATTGATCGATCATCAGTTGGCTAATCGAAGTCGAAATTAGCCTGTTCAGATTAATGGACAATTTACTTTCGTTTAATGGTTCCCGAAATGCAATGGCTAGCTAGGTTTAGGCTACTGACTGGTTAAGAATCGGAAACCAGGGGCCAAATTTTTCAAACTTCTTAGGAAGATCTTTGGAAGACTTATTTTCCAAAGAAAGAATGCAGACTTTCGAAACTCCTTTGGAAAATATCTGGAAGAATTTGAGAAGATTTTGCAAAAAAGAGAAAGGGTGCACAATTTTTGAAACTTCTTTTGAAACTTCTTAAGAAGAATTTAGGAAAATATGTAGGAAAGCACTAACCTTGTCCTACATGGAGAAAGCTGTGTGATAACACAAAATTTGCAAAAAAGTACACAACGTTGACACTTAGTTTAGACGTCATATGTGACATCATATGTTGTTTGCGTAACGCTACAGTAAAATCAACAGTGAGTAAGTGAAGGAAATAAACGTTTGGTCAACTTAAACAATGAAGCGGTGTGTAAATTGGGTTTCCCATCGACGTGCCAAGATAAGATGTTGTCCAAAGCAGTTTTCAAACTAAAGTGATTACGTCACATGGTCGATATAAGCGCATCTGATTGGTTAAACTAGTTTAGGAAGATAAGAAAAGAAGTTCTTTGGAAACGCAAAGAAAGCCGTCAAAAATTTGGAACAGAAAACTTTTGGAATTCATAAATCATCTGACATAGGAAGATCTTTGGAAAATGTCTTAGGAAGGTTTCGAAAATAATGGCCCTTGTTCTAAGTTTTATACTGCTCTAAATATTTAGTACTTTTCTTTTCTGGTTAATTCTGTCAATTGGTTTATTTTTTGATAACTTTTGCTTAGTTACTTTTGCGGTAGGTGTGTTTAGTTTTGTGATCGGGCTTTAAAGACGCTTGTGATGATAAAATTAGCGACGGGCGGACGGAAGAGTATCTAGAGTCTGTCGAATGTCACTGATCTGATTGCGTCATATCTGTGCTGTGATGACAAGTGCTGTATTTTTTTAAAATACTTAAAAAGATAATGACAGATTTGATTGTATTTCACTCAGTTGTTTGGGCCTGAAATGTGCGAATGAGTTTGTGACCCATCATAAAATTCTGCTAGCAGTTTTTTCCCTGTAATGTATGTACACTAAAACAGCAGCACTTTGGTGTCGGACATAAACTGGCAAGTTTTCTAGTGGCGTATGTCAGCACGTTATAAATACAGTCCATGGTTTTCCGCAGAAAATTTTGCTAAATTCCGCGGCTCGGGTCAGTTTGCAAAATTCCGCGGCTTACCACTGCAAAAATCGTCAAAATTCCATGGCTCACCGCGGCTTTCTGTTTGTGATAATACTGAGCTATATCCTATATATTTTATTTCATTTTATATATTTTGTTATTGAAGGCTGTCAACGTGCTCAGTTATGCTAGCAACATACAAAATAATTATCAATCTTTTTTCTTTTTAAAATGCACTCTGTCAAATTGCATTTTGTTTGCTTCGTACAATTTCTCCATATTGCGATAGCCAGTAGTCTTTAAAGGCAATTCAGTTTGAACTTTTCTGTCACATTCTGTGATAACATTGTGTCATCAAGCCAACAATTGTGCCAATCGCCGGCCATTTCTCAACTTTTGCAAAATTTCACGAAATTCTGTGGATATATCAAAATTTCGTAGAAAAGGGCAAATTCCGCGGCTTGGCTCGAAATTTTGCAGCCCGCGGAAAACTGTGGATTTCAGTGAGATTTTACGGAGGAGCAACAGCTCGGATTTTGTTGGTGATCTGATTTGGTATCCCGATTGTCGATTTCTGAATCCATATGTAGACGGATGTTTTGGCAAATTTTTTTGCATGAAATTGTTGATGCTTGTGCTGCTGAAACAGGTTGCAGAAGCTGGCCGAAGTGTTCTATACTTACGTCGGTGATCTGAAGGACGTTGCCTCGACCTTGGAACTTGATGTCGATACTGTTGATATGGTCTACCACTACTGGCTGCTTAAACGCAAGGTTTGTTGTAGTATCTGTAGTAGTAATAACAGTGGCAGTAGCAGCAGCACCAGTTGTATTTGCTTGTTGTCACAGCTGGTTGTAGTAGTAGTAGTAGTATTCGTTGTTGTTGTAGTTTTTTGTGTTGTTTGAAGTGCAACTTTAACAAGCAGTCGACCATATCAACAGTAGTTCTGTGCCGTCAGTGGTTGTAGTATTTGCAGCAGCTGCAGTATTAGTTGTAGTAATAGTGGTATTTCTTGTAGTAGTTGTTGTTTGCAGTGCAGCTACAACAAGCATTTGATGCTGCTATTAGTACTGTTAGTAGTACTATTAGGTACTATTAGTAGTAGTTGCAGCATCAGTTGTTTTAGGGCCGGTTTCTGGATCTTAACTGGCCGGTCAAGTTAGTGTTAACTGACAGATTTGCATAACTCGCGTTTCCCCTTGCACTAACCAACGGCTATAATGGCCAAAAATTTAACTGGCGGAAATTGGCCAGTTAGCTAACCGTCGATTGTAGTTATCGTATTTAATGCAACTTTTGTACCATTTTGCAAGCAGTTTATTGATGAATGTGATACCATACAATGATTTTACTGCGTAGCAGTCTTCAAAACGCTCGAGGAGACGTTTGCAGTTACAAATTTTACTACAAAACCCATTCATAAATGCACAAAATGGCCGTCCGCAATCGGTTGGCTGGCTCGTTGGCTTGCTGGCGTGCGCTTGAGCTCATTAATATTCATGACGCTCGCCTGTACTAGGCGGAAGTGATAAGTGTCGTGTGCGTCGATGCTAAGCAACTATAGTTTACCGCTCAGTTAGCTGACAGCCAGTTAAGGCTTTGTTCAGAAACGTGCACAAACTTAACTAGCGAGTTACAATTAACGGACAGTTTACTAACTGATCAGTTAACTAAAAGACCCAGAAACCAGCCGTTAGTAGTAGTCGTTGTAGTTGTGATTGCAGTATAATTACAACAAGCAATTGATGACACCCAAGGTAGTGGTGCAACTAGTAGCTGCAGCGGTGGTAGTAGTTGAGGTAGTTGTTGTTGTAGTGGTGCTAGTAGTTGTAGTTGTTGTCTATTGCAGTGCAACTACAACAAACAGCTGATGACGCCCAAGGTTTAGTTGTAGTAGTATTAGTAGTTGTTGTTGTAGTGCAAGTACAACAAGCAGCTACCAATTTTGCAGCTTACCATGGCCTTCCATTTGTGAGTTAACTGAGCTCAATCCTGTTCAGAAACTTTAGTTGTTAAAGGCTGGCATTGCGCTGAATTATGCTAGCAACATGCAGAAACAATTTCTAATTTTTATTTTTTCTAAAAGTGCAATCTGCCAAGTCACATTGTGTCGATTGTGCTGTATTGCGATAGCTATTAGTAGGGCCCACAGTTTTACACAGTCCAGTTTGATTTTTTCTGTGATATAGTTAGTGCATAATTAGTAATATTTACGTCATTTAGCCAAAGATCGTATTAATCGCTGGTCATTTTTCAACTATTGCAAAATTTTGCGGAAATATCAAAGTTCTGCGAAAAGGGGCAAATTGTACGGCTCGGTTCAGAAATCCACAGTCCTTGGAAAACTGTGGGCCCTACTGATGACACCCAAGGTGTAGTAATTGTAGTTGTTGTTGTTGCAGTGCAACTACAACAAGCAGCTGATGACACCCAAGGTGGAGGAGGGTGACTTGCTGCTGAAACAGAATGAAGATGGAATGATCACTCGACTCAAGATGTTCATCCATCTTCGGCAAGATCTGGAGCGAGTGCGTTTAATTATTTTACCTGACACCACAAACTGATAGTGTGATAATACCAGCTACTACAGATTAAGAATTTTTTAATCAATTAATTTCCAGTGAAACAAACGTTTTATGTCACTGTTCTCTGTATCACTTGTTATGGCACTCAGTGATTGAAATGTTTACCTTTTACTGCACACAAGACTTTGGCACATTTTAGTTCTCTGATATTCATACTTTACTAGGTAATGTAATGACACAGTTTGGGTGAAATGGAATTTTTAGTGATAACGTTATTGGTAATTATAAGTTATAACATGGCATAGACATGGTAATTAAAAGTTATTCCAATAGCTCACCGTCCTGTTTTTTTCAGTGTTGCTGTTAAGAAATTAAAAGGAAATATATTTACAGTTTGTTTCTGGTACAGTTCCGTAGACTCTAGTTAGCCGATGCAGCTAGTGACGAACAAATTAGCCGACATATACATGATTCTAATGATTGCATGATGGTAAGACGGAAGCTGCTAATGCTAATAGGCTGCATGCATTATCTTGTTGCATCGCCCGTCTGTCGTGTACCAGCTACTAACTCAAAGAAACGCTTCTCACGGCTGTTGTGCCAGTTTTTGCTTCACAAAGTCAGGATCAGGCTTGTGCACAGGTGTAGGTGGATAGCCGCATGACATGTCGGCACTGGGACGACTTATTTTATAGTTTGACTTGCGGTGGATGCAGCGAGTGTGTTGCTTGCAGGTGCGTAACTTGTGCTACATGGTGACGAAACGTGAGAAGATGCGCAACCGTTACCTCGAGTCAAGGCGCGACGTCTTCCACTACCAGTCTGCCATCCTCCGATCCCAGTCCGGTCGTAAGCTCAACGCCCGTGACTATGAGGCAATTGTCAGTGCTCACCGCCAGTTTCCCTCCATCTACGACAACCCTGACGCTGTCATCCGAACCGCCCGTATTGCCGAGTCCCTAGCAGGGTCAGCCGATTGGGAACCCATCACGATGGACCCCACTCCTAAGACTGTGGACGGAGTTAAGAGGTCGAAGTCAGCGACCGGACAGCCTCGTATTAAGGGCCACCGTCCCGCCACTTCGTCGGGAGGTAGTGCGGCGCAGAAGAAACGTTTGCCACTAACGTCAAGCGAGAATCCGTACGCTAAGCCGACATACCGGAGTTTTGAGTGGCTGTTGCCACGACGACGCAGCTCTGTCGAGGACGGTTCGGCTGTCAAACGGAAACGGCGTCGGACGCTGTTTGATGGGGACGATGCGTCGTCATCTTCTTTGGGGAAAGACTCGGCTGTGAGCATGCTGGAAGATGGTACTGCGAACTCGAGTTGTACCGACTCCAGCATGGGCAGACTGTTCGTTGACATCACCACACAGGAGGGTTCTTCGGAACCGAACCGATCTTCCAGGTCGCCCGCCGCCTCTGTCGAAGAAGATCGCAGAAAAACCCGACTGGGGGATTCTGCTGTTGGGAGCGCTGCCTCATCGAACATCAGAGACAAAGCAACGGCTGTTTGTGTAAATGGTGTTATCGCTGGCAGTGAGAGTTTAGCGTCACCATCGACGATGCACGAGCTGTGCAGTAGTACGCCGCTGAAACGCAGCCCGTTACATCTGTCCATCGACGAGAACATCCCGGTGGTCTCCAACCACGTGTCGTCGAATGCAGCCAGTCAGCGTTTCAACACATTATCCGCGAAGCTGAACTCGCGGCATTTCTCGGACATCTTGGTCGATCGAGCGCATACTCCGTCCAGCGTGGCGGCTGCATCTAGAACTAGAACCACTTCGCAGAATAGCGAGGACGCGTTCATCGACGTCGTTTCTGCAGACACTCCGGTTACTGCTGCCCACTCCACGAATTCCCCGCAGCGGAACTCGATGCGGAACAGATTCGCCGACGGACTCGCTCGTCTGTCAAAGGTCAAGGCGAGGAAACATTTGTCTGGTATGAACGGTCTTCGACAGGGAACCCTGGACGGTTTTGTGCGCCGAGGCGTTCTGAATGGTGCCACCAACAACCGTCTGAATGGCATTGCTACTGCTGCGGAAAATGATGCTGTGACGGAAAACGAACATCACAATTTAAAGTCGCACGGTTCTCCGTTGTCATCTGTCCGACTAAAGCAAAACGCTGTCGATCGGATTAAAACTGATGGAGAAACTTTGGATAGGAATACTTTGGATGATCAGATATCGCCTGGTAAAGCTGGAAGTAGTGATAATTTTGTTGATCTGGACAGTATCGAGGGTGTCTGGCGAAGGCGTACATCGTTGCGATCTTCTACGGCTCTCTTGAATCTACTTGGGCCTGACGTTGCTGATTTGACTTGATGTTGCTTATCGGGGTTCAAAAGACCTAGATGTTTTTATAAAGAAAGCCCATCTTAGCAGATTTTCTGGGTTTTATTGGATTTGGTGCTTTCTATGGGGTTCTTTTAGATGAGCAGTGCTTGGTTTGGGTGACTCAATATCTCCACTACAAATATGAAGATAAACACTCAGTTCTTATAAGCTTTAAGAGCTCTAAACATGGTAAAATATTTTATCACTAGCTGCACATGAAGTTTGATATTTCGCTCGAACTAAGGGTGCATTTTTTGGCATATGGTGTTTGAACCCTGTCTTGTATGTAGGCCTATTGCAGACCTGCTACATGTGTATTCGCCCTCCAATGTGGCGTTTTGAATGCATTTTAGCGATCGTGCTTTTGGCACTTTTAGTCTTTTATTTTTTGGGGGGTGAAATAAGAAATTGATCTTTTCAGCTAAGCACTTTCATGTATCTGATGTATTTCCACAATCCTGGTTTGTGCTGCGGGAATATGGAAATGTATTTTTGGTTTCCAAAGTACCTATTACCTTTAATCGGAGCTGTAACAGCCTGCTGGTGGTGGCAAAAGGAAAGAAAATAATACTTTAAGGTGGGAACTGTTAACTGATTTGAAATGGAATAGCACATTCATGAACATGGTTTTTATTTCGCAGTCTCATTTTCTGAAATTGCTCACTTGAGATTGCCATAGGTTGTTATTTTATTCGAATTATGGTGGCAGTGCTTATTCAGGTAGATATTCAGATACCCATCGTGTTGCCTGACCAACAGCATCAAAGCATTGTGGGAATTTAGCACATTTTTGTTGTCGCTGGTATCATTTTAGCTGCATTTTGGAGTTATCATGTGACCTCTTAATAGGCCACATTACAGGTGTTGCTTGTCTGTCGCTTTGTCTGTCTGTTTAGAACGGGTTTGTAACTCATATAAAATGAAAAGACGCAGAAGAACCAAAATTGGTATGAACATTCCCCTAGGATGGTGGTAACTGGTGGTCCAGTTTTTACTACTAAATTCCAAGGGTTGGGGTTTGGTTTAAGGTTGTGTAACTTTAGGCCGATGGTTGCGTAATATTTGTCATGCATGGACAAAGCTGTTAGGGTGCTCACTGGGCCAGAGAAGAATGAAAACCAAGAGGCAACTGGCTAACGTGGCTGAAATTTATCTAGAAAACAGCAGTTAAGATTGTGAACAGGTGGCGTACATGCGTTATAGACGAAACTGTTCGGCTCAGGCATTCAGATGTGCCCAGAGACGAGCCTTGTTTGTGTTTTATGACTGAAAACTAAAACATAATTAAACATTTTTTTTTTGTTTTTATAGTTCATTGTGCTTTTTTGTTGGCAGCTGCTCCTCTGAAGCTGGCTTTCGGTCTGTTTTTTGGGGCATGCTGAAATGATTTGACGATGTTTCGACGAAATTGTTATTTAATTTTATTTGTTGGCTGTGTCATACGTAGTTCGTTTTATTGACCGTATTGTGAATGAGTTGGCTGTTATTGATAATGCATTGAATTTTCAATGAAATAACAGATTACTTTGGATCAGGTCTGTCAAATTTGTCCAATTTCGTGATGAGTAACGACTGTAATCATATTATCATAATGTGACATCTGATAAAACAGAATATTTTTCGGTGGAACTTAGTTAAGTTAGATTGAGATAATTCGGTTACTGGGTGATAATAGAGTAATTGTATAATCCTTTTCAAGCCACAAGACCCGTTGGGCTACACTTTCTTAGGGCGAGTTGCACCAACGTCGTTCATGATCTTGGTTCAGCTGAACCTAGATCAAGAGTTGAACCGAGTTCACGCTGAATTATGTTGCACCAAGTTGAACTTGGATCAGCTGATCC
>Ga0056128_1009159_pt1 | contig 12453 bp, 11 predicted proteins | sample WorMetLIZISLAND2_FD_71113 | JGI IMG/M metagenome (GOLD analysis project Ga0056128, IMG submission 71113) | Marine gutless worms symbiont microbial communities from Max Planck institute for Marine Microbiology, Germany - Olavius geniculatus... ...
CTAGAAAAGTCCCCCACCCCCGGCCGACAATTTGCTGGCAAAAATCCGCCCGCCCCGCCGGACGGGACGGACTTACCAGTAAATTATCGGCCGGGGAGACTTTTCGGAGGGGCGATCCTATAATGGGGAGACTTTTTATGGGGCCGGGAGGAAGACATAAAATCCGTGGTTATCTCTCCTCGGGCGGATTTTTTATGGGGGAGACATTTTAACGTGACACCGACCCAATGCCATAATAATTGCCCCGGCCGCCGGCTGCTTCCAACGATCTCATTTATCTCCGAGACCCGAGTGACTGGACTGGCCCCCGTCGTCGTCGTCGTCGTTGCTGTTAGCGCCGGAATCCGCCCATTGGCGACGCGGGGACGCGCCGTGGTGCGGGGTCTGATGGGGCTCTCATCTGTCCCTGTCGGCGCCGCGCGCTTGCTCACCGGTAGCGATCGTCAACGACGCACCTCTTCTAGCACTGTGATGTTCCGGGAATTTCACACATCTCCGCGCTGTTTCGGCTAGGGGAAGCCATAAATGTGGCCATGAAACTACACGCTTTGTGTAGGCTATAACAGTCACGCCTGTGCGAAAAAGTGTCAAATTTAAATCTCCTGTATATAGGCCTAGGCCTACCAAAAGTTCGAGAACCTATCGTAGGAAAAATACCGGGTACAGATAAATTCAAAGAACGCATTATTTAATGGAAAAATACAAATTAGGCAATCGTTACTAGGTGCGTACCCGGTATTTAGTATTTTGTATCTGCATTTATTTTGAGATTATACTGGTATATTCCAGTTGACTAAAAATTCAGCCAAGTAGCGTCAAACGATGCGAAACGCACCAGTCGCAACATATGACGCGCAGTCATGTTTCTGATCTGATCTCCTAATAAGTCGCACAGTTCACACTAGACATCTGTTAGCGAGACGAGCCAGCTCCAATATGGTGTGCGATACAAAACGCTATTCAGTTTCGTGCCGCTAAGGGCTGATGCGAAAACAATCATTATCAGTCGTGACAAGCTGAATATTTGACCGCGGTCCCTGATAATGATTGTTTTCGCATGCAACAAAAAGTTGACTAATACAAACTGAAAATAGAGAAAATCTCTTTAAAATGGTCAGTTTCGAAAGCTCACGGTGGACGGCATTTGCAAGGTAATAAAAGCGTCTGATTTACATGTATAAAACACGCACGCAACGAAGCGCGAAAAGAGAAGTGGTTTAGTGTTTAAATTGCTAGTTTCCTTTGACCGCTTGTGTCTCAGTTAGCCGTAGGCTTATATACACTCTTAAGGAGTCACACTGGCGGTTCGCACCGGGCCTTCACAAATGCATCGCTGACGTTCGTTCTCCTTTGCGTTAGCTGGACTAGTCTTGTTGAGCGGGACGTAAAACTCTACTCACTTACTCACTCACTTTCATTGCAGGTTCCTTAGCTATTCATGCAAGTGATCCCGAGAGAGTTAAAGCACACTCAGCTGCTTGCACTGGTACTATTTAGGCAATTTTCGGCTGCAGTCGTGCGTCATAAAGCAAACGTAGGCCTATGTGTAGTCTATGCCGTCTAAGTATGTTAGGGAGTGGTATAAGCTCGTACTGCGTAGTCGCTTATCCACTAGAGCAGTGCGGTATCTAGTACTGAGTGACAATCAGTCGGCGCAGTTAACAATCTGTGCTAAAGTTCGCAAGTATGTATACCTAGCTTGGAGTGGCTACAACCACAAGCCAAGGAATTGCCAGGTAATATTATAATCGGCTTAACGCTGGAACCTGACACTTGACAGCTGCAGTAGGAATTACTATGTTGGTTGCTTGGTTGATGACAACTTGTCGCTCAAGATTCGAGTGTTAGGCTCGTCTAATTGCTTCGTCGCTCTGCGTTGTGGCGACGATCGTTTCATAAAGTTGTCACTCTGTCCGGCAGTGCAGTTAGTGTTAGTGGTCAGGCTGCGCTGCACTGGACCGTAGCGCGTCAACGCGGTTGATTGTCTGACAGTTTGCAAGCATAACACCCAGCGGGCACGTTACGTATGTACGCTTTTCTTCAAGGCCTCTCCTCCCACTCGTAATCAGTTTGTTGTTGTTTCTGTCTGGCGTTCATGACCACATCAGTTACCCACCTGTACGCGACTGCCCTCAGAAAAGCCAGCATCCCCAGAGCATCAGGAATTGACTGGCAGACTGCTATACTGTGGCTCTTCGAACAGGAATTGGGTAGTACGGAGGCTATCTGGCTCTGAAAGTTTGAGGGGACCACTTCGGCCCTTTCCTCTCCCTTACGCTTTCACAACTTTTCCCCTCCTCACTTCTTTTCTTCCTTCTTTCCTTCCTTTCTAATTCCTATCCTTAGCCTTTCTCTCCACTAGGCCCTTTATCCAGTTGGAGAATCTGGGGATGCGCAAAGATGTCACAAACAGAAAATTAAACTGAGCCGAAGTCCGTATGCATATGCCGGAGAAGACTGTCTCCATATTAATACAAACAGCATGATAAACATTGCTACATGATGCAGACTGCAGACACATGGTCAGACTACTGTCAAGCAAACTTATAAAACTAGAAACAAACGCTTTTAACAATATGAAACATGCACATACAAATACATTTTGCATCAACAATTCTCAACACAATAATTTACAGCACATTATACATATATCAACGATAAAATGGCAAGAATTTTTTTTCTGAACTGCGAAAGGATTACATCTCTACAAAGTGATGAGTAATTAAAACTGTGAACAATGACAAAGTTGGCGAAAAGCAATCAAAACTTTTAGCAGAAGGCCTAAAGCAATGCAGAAAGAACTATGAAAGTGCATTTCCGAGCTGAGCAGACGACAGAGGTCAAAGTCTAACCTAGCAAGTAAGTAGGTAAGTTTTATTATATTGTTTTCTCAACAGCGAAACAATACCACTGGATTTCACCATCTCAAGGTCAATTCAAGTTCACAGAAGTCTTGAGTCAGTGCAAAAAAGCCGTGGAGCTTAATACATGTAATGGGTGCAAAAACAAAATTACTAATAAACTCCGCAAAACTAAACAGAAGCATCTCTACAGGGCCTTGAAACTTCGATCAAAGGTTACGGACAAGAGATCTAGATCAGATTCACATAGCAGACGAAAGGATGTTGGATAACTCCCAGTGACATCTCCGACAAAACTTATGAAGCCCTCAACATGGACGTTGTACAAAGGAGAAAATGGTAAACATTTTGCCAAGTGGAAAATAAAAAGACAAAAATGACACATTATTTTCCACATGACGAAATATTAATCCAAAATTTAGACAGAAAGTGATTTAAGAGACAACGCAGTACTAAAATCTCGCAAAACAGCGTCAAAATTAAACCTAACCTCAACTCGTGATGGTTTAATGCCATATTATTTATCAATCAATTTCAGTTTCCGCAAATAATTTTAAAAGAAATGCAACTGATAACTTTTAACTGTAAAAGCCACAGAGCATGTAATACACTGAGTTAACACTCTATACATAGTATTAAACCAAGCAGAGAAAACCACAAAGTATAACTTTATGATGTCAGATGCAGAACCCGTTAAGCAGTATTGAAATTGCTATATATAAGTTATTCAACATTGTTCTTAATAACGGTAATGCACACTAGTCATCACAGGCTGAAAAATGCTACATAAACAAAACTGCTACACTCTTCTAAAGTATAACTACACACAATGCCTTTTAATGTTAAATACAGGGTAATCGCTCTGTAGCACTGGGAAATGACTGAAGAATTTCTTGATCCTGAACACTCTGCAACACACTGTATCATGTTGCGACTACACACATTGTGCTTAATGATCAGTATAAAGGGTGGCACATAACACAATGGAACATACATGTCTTGCGTACAATTGAGAACTGGACAGTTTCAGAAACAATTAGCCTCGATCAATGCACTGTGTTCAAGTGTTCCATTAAACCACCATAACTGCATGTGCCATGCTGTCATAATGAAATAACTGTTTTACAGCGAGTCTATCACACTAGCAGCTAGCCATGGCAGCTACTATATAAGCATCTGTTGTGGATAACGTTGAGTACTAATAACATCGTTTCAATACCACATAATGCTAACTAGAAATAACAAGTAAATATAAGACCAACAAAAGGCATACCTATTGCTTTACAAAAATGCACAATTTTCTACTTGACTAACATTGAAATACCAACATGATTCAATGACTCATTATGCTGACAATAATAACACAGCTGCAACACAGGACGGAAGTATGGTAGATGTTCCTAAAGCTGATAACAATGAAACCGATGCATCTACATTACGCCAACATTTAACATACAAAAATGTCACCAGAGTGTCATGTGGCCGTTTGCCTAGCTACGCACACAAAAGAATTTACTTTTTGAATTTTAATTAACAGCCCACATTTACACTTCCTGAGAACAGCCTAATTTTTAGGTTTTTGATATCAAATATGACTTGTCTGTTTGTTAGGAGCCCATATGGGATGGACAAACAGACAGACAGGCAAGACCAGTAATGTGGCCTATAAGGACAACAGCAATAATTACCAGAAGCTGAGTACTACTTTCTTGCATAAAAAATTAGAGCTGTTTAGGCATTAATTTTTTAACGCATTAATTAACATGTTATTAACGCACCCAGGCCCATTGAGAGGGAGAATAGGGGGGAAACAAGCTACACCGGGCTCCGCAACGTTTGGAGGGCCCCATCTGTAGAATATATAAGGTTAAAAAGTAAGTAAGTAAGTAAGTAATTGATTTATAAAGCGCCAAAGTCTCAGAAAGAATCAGGGCGCACAACACATTTTTAAACATATAATCAACAATAACTGATGACATAGCTAGCATAGAAATCTATTAACCTGTCATCGGAATTATTAATTTACAGTAGTAATGGAATGGCAACTACAGTTTAGTTATTTGAATTCATTCAATTGTCAAATAACCACAGTTTAACGGAATATTGGAACTTTTGCTTCACCGGATTTAGCAAATTAACACAAATTTACATATGTGTGTTAATTAATTTTTAATTTTTTTAACGTGTTTATTTTTTAATGCGTGTTAATTTACTAATGCACTAACGTGTTAATTAATGCATTAATTTGACAGTTCCAATAAAAATGTAATAGTACTGCCATTCGTTTGTTTACAGGAAACACACACACACACACCCTCACAGGTGACACAATAATCTGGCACACTTTGCTCGCTATCATCTTCACCATATGAACATAACTTGGTACTCTGCGATTGTTTCTAGCTGACAATGTAACAAATTTAATTCACCGGTGATCTCAGTGTAGTGAGCACAATATAAATTATGAACTAAAACTTGAATACCAAACATACCTTTCAACAAACTAAGATAAAGTATGAGTTTGCTGTAGAAAATAGGCCTAAGGATATTGTGACATTTGACTTTATTCATGCTATACAAACACTCTTACGTTGCAGTATGCGCAATACGTTTATTGTTTAATGCTGAAACCTGAAGCAAGTATAGAGTATGGCAGTAATACTGCACATAAAATACACAGCACACTCAGGCTGATTCACCAGCACAACAGCTGTATATCAATATCATCAGCGAAATATCTGACACACAAGCAAGTTTCCTTGTCACTGGCGTTATCAGCACAGTTTTTGCCAGTCATTGGAGATTTCGCACAGGCATCAACCTCACGTACTCTACCTAAATGCAAAGTGAAAATTTTACATCTGTTACAGATCCTGAGATACCATTTGACTTATAATTACATACCCAATTAGTCAGCCAGCCAGACAACCAATTAGCTTAATTTGGTGATGCTGAGCCTCAGCTCTGCTGTGATATAATAACGTGATTCGTAAGAGATCAAATGACTACGATGTCACTACAACAATACGCAAGGAAAATTATGTTTCACTGAGAAAAAAATTCCACACTACAGTTAACGAATTCTCTTAGAAAAATAGCAATTTAGTCACAAATGTGAACTGACAACCAACTTGAGTGTAATGTTTAGTTTAAGCAGCAACATTTGCTATCGTGTACCAAATGTACCAAATAAACTTTTTCTCAGTAAAAAACAAACTCACATAATGTGACTGCGGTATAATATTATTCATTATGCTATCTGACAGAATTCAGCTACTTACGTACACTTACACGGCAGAATATCATAACAGCAGGCTAACAGAACATGTGGCATACATACTTGGGTTTTTCTGTGAGAAAGAACATCTAAGTTCCTTTTCATGACTGTTGGCATATTTTGCAAAAAAAAATCCGAGTCAAATAACACAAACTTTGCACCAGTAACCTGTCACAAGCGTGACAGCTGTGTCACTTGAGTGACTGGCAGTACAAACGTAAGAAGGCAGGTGGCATTTGTTATCCTGACAACGCGCAGCGAACCATCATAGTTTGTCATGAACTACATGTCACATTCTCAGCGATGAAATGCTAACAATAACCTATCACTCAGCACCAAGATGTCAAGCTGCAATATGTAATGTCGAGCTATACAGACACAATGTGGTGGATAAACATCATCCACCATTCAGAGATGGAGGTGGAAGCCAGATTTGAGGCAAATTATCAACTCACACACTTACACATAATCCCAAATTTTCTATTGTCTGAGTCAAATAATACAAGAGTAATTTACGTGTCTACTGAAAAAGAACTATAAACCAACCCTCTGCAGTAAGGAAATGTTACATTGTTACATTTGGCTGTGCAATCAATTCTGTGCCAAATCCGGGTTTGCCAGTAATGGCCGCATTGCAGACATGCCAAAACCCAGACAGAACTCTGGTGATCCCTACTGCCTGCTATCAAAACAATGGTCCGTGTAAATCTTGGTTTGACCAACAAGGACTTGGGCTGCCATAGTTTCGTTCCTCATCTCACAGCACAGCATTGTTGACTAGTTGCATTCTCATGGACGTTGCTATGCTCCAAAGCTACATTCAGACAGGTATGTAGTACTTAGTACTAAAGGCCGGCTATCAGACACAGCTGTTAACAACAGTTGTTCACACTGCTGACTGTTTGGGACTGGCGGCAGCGTCGACTAGAGCACGTACTGTCCTCGCTAGTTCTATCAAACCATCCTCACGCTCCTCCAGGATGGAAGACAAAAGACAGATCTGAGACTGCACAGCAAACACCAGCACAATAACCATGACTGTGTTCCACTGCACTGCACAGCGTCATTATGCTTTGAGATCTTTAGTTCACCACCGTAAAATGGTAGTCGTAACAATAAATACAACAATGTAACTGGAAAAACTGCCACAATGTCACAAATAACAAAGAAATCAACAGCAACACCAGACATGTAATTCCTACATTCAATATATAATTCTTATTTTAAAATCAGAGACCTCATGTTGTTGTATGAACTAATGCCAACATGGACAACAATTATGACAAGGCTATGCAATTAGTCTTTTGAAATAAAAACTCAAAGGTTTAATACAACTGAACTGAAAACCTGTGCTTCAAGAGCAAGAGAGCAATCAGGCTAATACTGAATTTCAGAAAACTTTTGGTCTGCATATTTTTGACGAACTAAAAAAAGAAAAAAATACTTAAAAGTTTCAAGCCTATACTATGATTCACCAAATAACAGCGGTGGATATTGCAAATTCTACTTATCATATAATTAAAAGAATGATAATAAATAACGAAAATTATCAGTAAGTTATTAACACCCTTGACTTACAAAACTGTCTCCCACATAGCAAAATTATATTAAATGAAAGTATTATTATATGAGAGTGTTATCATGTAAAATTATTATTACATTAAATTGTAATTATGACATCAACTGATTCCAATTACCAGTCAACTATCAACATCACTGACTCCCACCCACCAATATGACATTAAATTAAATTAACACTATATTAAACCATTATTATATTGATATATAACTACAACATAATGACAATTATCAATCATCAACAGCTTTTGACTCACAGGGCTGACTCCGACTCGCCGGCAAGCCAGCAGGAAGTTTTCAACGTTTCTCCGACATTTGCCCAGCGTCAACTTCGGCTGAAACCAAACACATACGAAAGTTAGTAAGCAAAATTATTTCCGCAGCGTAAACAGAATTCAACATCAACTTCATTCAAATACTACAAAAAATCTGTCTTTTTTATTGAACACATGCAGCATATTTTCTGTGTTACTAAGCATAAGGCAAGGGAACCATAAATATTTTCTCTAATCAACATTATTTCATGCTCTTTTAAGCCATCAAATGTCCTGACATTTCTACAGATGGAAACAGGACATGACACTGGTGATAAAGTGTGCTTGATTGCCCAGATGTCTCTAACATCACTAGGTTTGAAAGACCAGTAGACAGTGTAATTCACATTACCGCAGAGGGAGATGGGACGTGTACGCTGGCGATGGAGCGAGGCCGAAGATGATTGGCAAGGTGACACAAAATGACGCCATCACGCAGGGCACTGTGCAGGTCTTCTGGAAGTTTTATCTTTACAATCGTCTCAACAATCTGCCAGTCAAATACCACAGAGACTCAGTTGTATTGAGAAACAGACAACAATATACACTGTGTCTTAAAAACATCCCAAACATTTTCGATTATAACTTGAAGAAGAATTAACGGATTTTAATTTTTTGTAAGAGTATTCCAGAGACAGCTGGCCATCAAATCATTATAATTTTTTTCATCTTACCCACTGTATGTTTCTGCACTACCTGAGAAAATCAGAACCAACGAAATATTGCATTTTTACCGAAAGTGGTATTATAAATAACGCATAAAACACTTTTTGTTTACATTTTGACACCTTGGCTGACACTTTATCCAATTGTTTCGTTTTTCAGCTGCCTGCAATACAATTGATTGAAATGTTGGCCAACTGTGCAATCACAAACATGGAGACGATTTCTCCATTCACTGACAGCAGTATTGATAATGTTATGCTCCAGACTAATCCAGACTTCACCGGTCGCTTCTTGAATTCATAAACATTTCTTAATGTCATATGGTGGACATACTGCTGCATGACAGGAAAATCTTGTAATCTACTGGCTCTTGGGGGCCACAAATCAAGATAGACGAAATTTATCGACATTTTTTATCATTTCAATGCATATTTTGTTTGGCCTGATTTCCCCAGGTAGTGCAGAAGCAGACATTGAGTGAGGTGGGAACTTAAACAGTCATTTAATAGCCAGTTGTGTCAGAAATATGTGCGACAAAAAATTATTGAAATCTGATAATTATGCTTCAAGTTAAGTCAATAATGCTGGGGATGTTTTTTCATGTTTTTTGCATATTTCAATGCATATTTCAATGCATATTTTGCTTGGTTTTCTTTCCCGAGGTAGTGCAAAAGCAGACATTGGGTGGGGTGAAAAACCGAATGGCCATTTAATGGCAAGTTGTGTTAGGAATATTCACACCAAAAATTATGAGAATCTGATAATTTTTCTTCAAGTTGGAATCGAAAATCTCCGAGACACAGTGTAGAATAACAATAATATAGCTTCAATGGAAACTGATCAACAGAAAAATTAATAACAACCTTTCTAAGTTCAGCTTCTTCTTATTATGGATTAAATCAATAAATGACTGACTAGAACTCTAAGAGATGCAGCAACATCATGAGTTAAAAAGTAGGTGGGGCAAAAATTTGCACTTTTCCAACAGAGAAAGTAAATTTCCAACACCGGAAATTATGGGTGCTGAAAATTTAGATTTGGCCATAACTTTCCCCAAAATAGGATTTTAGCACCAAATTTTGCATTTTTGGAAGACAAGTTTACTACAAGAAAAAGACTTTCCGACAATTTATTGACAGCTAAAAAATTAGGAGAGGAGACAAGTGTTATTCCCAGGGATGTTAACAAGACCAAAATATGGCGAGAACGAGAACAATTGAATGAGAACAAGAACAAGAACGAGACCAACAACCATGAGAATGAGATCGAGAACAGTGAAAGAATAAAATTTAACACATAATATATGACATAACCATCGGCATAAAGTGATTTTATAAACCAACGTGATTATCAACTGATGTGGCATGAATCAGATGCACAGAGACCACAATTATGCAGTATCTCTTATGTGCAGCACCGAGATTAGGCCTACCAGAACCAATCTGAGAGTGAGTCTAACAGTGTCTTGGCGGTATAGTCTGTCCATGCAGATTTGTATTTTATGCACAATTACTCATGGACATGAGCTGAATCAATCCATTCGTTTGGCTGAATTGGGTTAAACGTGACCACAGCGAAAACACACGCTGTCATAAAACAGCATGTGGTCTGTGCAACAACCTACTCTATTGCACAGTCTTTGATCTGTGTACGCAGCAGATCCAGACAACAGACCTCTGACACAGCTGGTAGTCTACATTCGTGACAACACCCGAATGAGCAGCTTCTGTAATTACGATTCAGTGAGTTTTATTCTACGTTTAACAGCCACTATTCAGTTTACGATTAGTGCTGTCACTTTGACACTTGAGTTTAGAGTTATAAGTCACCATTGCCAGCAATAATAAGTATTTTGCAGAGTCGAATTTCGATACCACGAGACCAAGATGCACGAGAATGAGAACAAATGTGACGAGAATGAGAACAAGACCATTAAATTTGGTCTCGAGACCACATTGGTCTCGAGAACTTAACATCCCTGGTTATTCCTCCTGCCTCCCCGTCTCCAACAATAGTTCTCTGAACAGACAGCATAGTATAATACAACATAACAACAGCATTACAATGAAACCATTCAATAAAACAACAACCTTTCTAAGCTCATTCACAAGTATGCTGTCATCCAGTGCATGCTGCATGTTACGCCGGATTGTAAATGAAGGGTTAATGCCATTCAGTTCAGCACTCATGGCTTCTAAAGCTTTACGACAGCCGGCCGGTAAACCTATGCACCATCACATGGTATTGTAGACGAAGGATTAACGATACCAACAGAGTGTATTGTAAATGACGGGTTAATGCCATTCAACTTAGCAGTAGCACTCACTGCTTTCAAGCTTTTATGACAGCTGGCTGATAAACCTACACCAAACATCTCGATTGTCAAAAAAACCTTACCAAGCCCACAGCCAAAGGGACTGTGCTTCTTTCCCATCAGCTGGAACTGAGAAACAATGCATACAAACGTCCGGATGTTCAAAATCCACAAAAATGCATTTGCAGCATGGACTTTGCCACTGACCCCACTAGGGAAGCTTACAGTGCTCCATCAGACCCACAGCTGGATTAATGAATGGTCACTTTGTGGCACAGGTAGTGGAATCAAGAATAACAACAACAATCTTAATGTAATGTGCAAATACTTTGTCTGTCTGTCCGTCATACCCCTCTGTCGCCTTCTGTGTTGCACGGTCTCAGACCCTGACTGCAACATTTTAAGTCCTTAAGCCTTATACCACATTTACATGATGAAGCAAACATCAAACAAGCATCAAGCAGACATCAGGCAATTAGAGCACACGTCGTGCACATGTATTTTGAATTCATTTGCTTGATGTTTGCTTGATCGTGTAAATGAAGTATTAGGTACGGGCGCCTCCACTCTGCTCCCTACCTCCCCCCATGAGCAGCCTGAAGTGAGTTGAGTTGCCAGGTAATGGAGTGGATCTGGCCATAACAAAGTGCAGCCACTCCAAGGGCAAAAACTTTGCTAGTAAAACTAATAGCAACAACAAAAACTGTAGTAGGCAGAAGCATACAGGAAGACTGCATGGAGTTGACTGACTGATCAGCTGTGCGGCTGTTGTTATTAGTACAAGAAGACACATCATTATCATCCACCTTCACCGCCTGCACAGCAATTAATACACTCTGTAAAATACATTACGACCAAGGCTAGGTGGCAGCTTAGTTTGTTGTTATTGGGTCGTGCCATCAGTGACAATGCTGGCAACCCTGAAGCCCCGATGAGCTGTGTTGAGCTCACGTTATCTTTCCACACTGCACACAAACTATCCATATAATTCAGTCTCCTGACACCCCCTAGCTCTCCTCTCCCCCCTCTGTGTTGCATCAGCACCAAATTCTCAACGCCATGCCATTGCCATCCCAAGACTTGCCCTGGGCAAGAAAGCTTAGCTTAGTGGTCGTAATATCCATAATTACAGTGTATCGCAAAAACAAATTACAATACCGACTATACAGACTGCAGCTGTCAACAGTAAAATGATGATACCTAACAGCCTACAGCACTCTCGCTAGGCAGTCATATGACTTATATATTTACATACACCGTGTCTGGAAGAAAAGAAACTTTAAACTTAAAGATTTAAACTCGCCACCTCAACTTATAAGGCAATGCACACTGGCCATCCACCTTACCTTACTGATCTTCTGCAATATCATAAATCCTCAGTGTCCACGCACTCTTCTACCAGTCAGTTACTTGCAATTCCACGGCATAACTTATCCTTTGGTT
>Ga0056128_1009161_pt1 | contig 12451 bp, 5 predicted proteins | sample WorMetLIZISLAND2_FD_71113 | JGI IMG/M metagenome (GOLD analysis project Ga0056128, IMG submission 71113) | Marine gutless worms symbiont microbial communities from Max Planck institute for Marine Microbiology, Germany - Olavius geniculatus... ...
GTCAGCCACAGTGTCAGAAATGTGAACAAAATGTGTTTTTACACGTTATGTTAATTAAGCAATCATGTCGCATTGAATAAAAAAGTGATATTTTGTTTGTTCTATTTTCCCCAGGTAGTGTAGAAACAGACGTTGAGCGAGATGGGAAGTTAAATTGTCGCTTGACGACAAGTTGTCTCAGGAATATTCGTGCCAAAAATTTTAAAAATCCATTAATCCTTCTTCACGGTACAGTCGAAAATGTCGGGGATGTTTTTTTTTTGGACACAGTGTATTTACATTTGCAGTTTATTCACAGCTATAGACTGAGTCACTAGTGTAACGTATGTGATCTTTTTTTTAAAGGTTAAAAAGGTTAAAGGTGGTGATATAGCTTTTAATGGGAAGCTCATCTTAGAGCTACAGAGCATCACCTGCCATATGGGATCAGACGTTGTTACCTGCCACCCGACACAGGTGAACACGCCCTGCCTTAACCCCAGCCAGATAGGCTGTTACTCGATTTACTTACCCTGGAGGGATGGAAGGCTGAGTTGACCTAGGCCGCTGGTTATATACAGAGATGGTTAACCTGTTGTATTCTGTGAACAAGATGTGAATGCCAGATATTTTTTTGTAAGTCAGTAGAATGTAATGTCTTATATTGAATTAAGTTTTCATGATGACCTATGTAATGATTATGCTTCAGTCATATGTGCTAATGTAATGTAATAATGTGTTTGTTTTGACAGCCATGACTTTATTGGATCTTGCCAGACAACGCTGAAGCAGTTGACCATGGGAGAAATGCGAGAATTTGAGGCTAGTTGATTAATTTCATAAACTATAGTCTTTAATGTAGGTATTTATTAACACACAAACATGTTGTCACTGAGTGCTGATATGATATGTGACTTTTTATGCAGTTGCCGAGTGTCTTGGGCATTGGCAGTAAATTAAGTCACCACACAAACCATGATTAGCACCATTTTTTGAGGTCATTTGATGTCTAGTGGCTTTTGATTATTGGCCTTTTGAACTGAAAATTGGCTTGCTGGTTATATCTACTCTGTGCAGTATTCACACCTATTTTGGTATTGCTGTGCATTTTTATGCGCAACAGCAGCTACTGCTGTAGCGCGTCTTAGCTATCGCAATTCTGTCCATCTGTCTGTCTGTCCGTCCGTCACACGGGTGGATCAGTCAAAAACGGTGCAAGCTAGGATTACTAATTTTTCACCATCGGCTGCCCGGAAGACTCTAGTTTTAGGAGCTGTAAAGCTTTTCCATAAATTCAAAGGGAGTCACCCTGAACGAGGGTGTTAAATGAGAGGGGGTAGGGAAAATCTGTGATACCCAGCCGATATGGCGTTGGCAAAGCGATATGTGGCGACCTCTGGTGAGTACAAGTAAAACACTATAGACACTATAGCCACGGGTCGTCTGGGGCCCTTTCGTGACTGAATTAGACTTTGTTTTACTGTCCTTTCAAACATGCACCGGCACCGCGGCTGTTGCGCATTCCGTTTGCGTTAGCAGATCACTTGTTTGAGTTAGGAGCTTGAATGGCACATAATGCAGTCTGCAGCTATAGGACTGCCACACATTTAGCGTTTACTAACTTTTATTCTTGAAACGTTTTGGGACAAATTGGCATTCATGAAACTGTATGGATATTTGCAGCATGTTCATTACTTCTATTGCAATAATTGTTTTTTTAGCTGATTAACCCTAAAAAGAAAGCGGAACACAGAAGCTACAAGAATTCTGGACGGGTAGTTATAATTTTGTCATGAACATTTACTTTGTACACAGTTGGTTTTGTAGTAGATTGGATCCATTTAGGATGTGTGCTTAACTGAATTTATATGTAATTTTTAGTCCAGATTTAGGAAGTTGTGATGTTAGTTGCTCATAATGTCAGCTTGATGAATATGTATTGCTATAACGTTTGATTATAGGTGTGAAATTTTTATCAAGGTGTACTGCGATTGTGCCTGGATTTCATATCATGCTATAACTTTTAGATACTGTTCAAAACTAAAATGCGTGTTTATAAATTTTGAATTGTGTCTTCTCGGAGTAGTAGCATATCTGTATATTGATTGTATGCAGCTTGTAGTGGATCAGTGCAAGCTTGAAGAGGGCTTTAGTTTCTTGGAATTTATTCGTGGAGGGTAAGTTTGCAAAATATGTCATTATTTAGCTTAGACAAATGCTGATGATATTTTCATGATTGCTTAACAGCAATCTGTCTTAAGTGCATTAACACTAATGTGTCAATGTCAGAAGTATAATTATTGGTAAGGATGGAGAAGTTAAATGGTTATTAGTAGTCAGTGTATAGCAAAGACTGTTTTGTGCATCTTTTGGTTGATTTTTCTTTTTTACAAATGCTCAACTGTCATATTGCAGCTTCATTTCTGACATTTTGCAGTATATAACATCTGTTAATTTCTGTTTGTTTTTATTCTGTACACTAATCTAGCTGTACATTGGTTTTAATTTTTTGAAATTTATTTATTATTGCTCTTCATGACAAATGCAGTGCAGTTGATATAAGACGCTGTTACTACTAGAAGGCGCTCGTAAGAGTGCATATCTCTGCCAAGTGAAGTAATTTAAACATTACGACTACTACTACACCTACAGCTAAAGATAACAGGGTCATAACCTTGACCTTTCGGGCCATTTGTCTCGCGGTTATCAACTTCCTATGGGTGGTCCATTGTGACAGTGCATCTATATGCACAATTATAGAGATATGGTGCCTCAAAGTACATGTACACACAAACGCAGAATGACCAAACTCTTAATCTCTTTCAATGTTCACTACGTTCACCTTGATGGAGATAAATACTGGCCAGGCGACATAAATGATCTCTAATATTTGGGTGGAATGTACAACTTTGCCCATTCACTCACTTGTCACTGATGATGTAGGTTATTAGCAATGTGCCTGTTTTTCTGTTTTTTTGTGTAGAATGCAGATGAATTTCACAGTTGCTATTGACTTCACAGCATCGAACGGTGACCCACGCAGTCCGCAGTCGTTGCATCACATTGACCCACATCAGCTGAACATGTACGCACGGGCACTACATGCTGTCGGCGAAATCATCCAAGACTACGACTCGTATGTTGTTTCGCTTGTGCTCATTGTTGCAAGATTATGAGACATTTTGTGCATGATTTGGATAGCTTTTGGACTTGGCCTAGAAATTGTCTCAGTCAAAACGGGCTGGGCTAGGCAGAAAAATCAACATCTTGAGTTGTTTTGAATTGATCCAGTTCAGAGTTTCATACATCAGATTTTCCAAATACTGAATATGTTCAAATGGTGCATTTTAATTGAATAGATAGTTGTTGAATTATTTATATACAGAGTGGGCCATAAAAAACCGTCCCCCTACAATTTTTCCTACATGTCAGCTAATTATGTCTTCCAAGAGTAATGTACATCTAAAGTGAATAATGCACATTGAAATATAATCAATTCTGAGTAACATATGCAAATTGTATGCAAATATTTGCAGTAATTTGTAATTGTATAAAATAAATTAAAGCAACCCAACTCTACAGGAAACACAATGGGGAAAACAGTGTGGGCGAAGTTAACAGTCAAGTTTCTGCGGCAGAATGTACCCAACTTCATCGAGCCTTCTGTCTGGCCGCCGGACGTAAACCCCACCGATTATGCTGTCTGGGGTGCTCTGCACCAAGATGTGTACAGAGTTCCGATCGTGGGTTTGGAGGATCTCAAAGACGGAGTGCATACCTGCTGGGCCAGTCTCGATCAACAACTGATTGACAAACCCATTGATCAGTGGCGACCGAGATTTAAAACTGTAATTAAAGTTCACAGAGGGCACATTGAACAGTTGTTTACTTGACTGCCTTGTTGTTGTATGAAGTTTTTGCTGGTTTACTTAGACATACTCGCAAGCATGAATTTCCATTTGTGTTTCACCATTGTGATATAATGGTGCTTTGATTCTATCGTATTATTTGCTAATAACATTTTGACGTATTCATTAGGTTTTGACATCAATATGTGCAGAACAGACTAGCAGTTTATATGGTGTGTCATTTTGTCCATATAAACAGATGCAGTAGCATTTTAAACAGAATAATATATGGGACGGTTTTTTATGGCCCACTCTGTATATCATTTTGTTCTATGAGGTAATGATTGACTAAGACAGCTCTGGAGCTCCCTATGTTATAATCAGAAACTGGGTTGGACCAAAAAGTGGTTTTTCTGCTTGCTTTTGCTACATTATAGATAACTGTTATCAGTTGCAATGGTAATTAACCTGTGTGTTGTTTAACTGTTAGAGATAAGATGTTTCCTGCATTGGGCTTTGGTGCAAAGTTGCCCAATGGTACCATTTCTCATGAATTCTACTTGGTGAGTTTTGAAAGTCTTGTTTAATCAATCAACTAAAACACCTTTGTATTATATATTATATAGTGCCCTATGTCGCGGATGAATCAGAGGCACGTGTTTGTTAGAGAACTCTGCATGCATGTGCACAGAATTGAGTTTAAAGATATTTCTGAGAGCTGTTGTGTGTAACTAATACATGTAGCTGTGTAACTAGTCTGTCTGTCGCTTTAGCTTTTTACTCATTTAGATTATGACAGCTGCTTTGCTTACTGTTCTCTGAACGCTTCCACTTCCAATTGTTTTTTAGATCTGTATAATTCTTGTTTTGGATAAGTCGTCTGTCTCTGGCATACGTTTTCCTGTAGTATCACGCAGCATTTTATCTTACTATATTGTGACACATCCAGTTTTTGTTTACAAACCATATTTATGCTGTATCATATCTGCCATTTTGAACTGTACATGAAAATTGATTTTTTAGTCCTTTTACCTGATTTTTTCCATTCAACCACATTTCAAAATCTTCAGTTGTGAATAGAGCAGGTTTTCAGTTTGTCACTTGGTGTTAAATTCATCGTCCCTATTCATCAGGTGTGTGTTTTTCAATCTCTAGAGTTCCTTTTTCATCAAAGCTAGTAACTTCAAAAAAACTGAGGAAATTGCAGGTAGAAGAACATTTCATCACATGTAACAGGTGTGTTAATCAGTCACTGACCATGTTTGTGTGTAGAATGGCAATCCACAGAATCCATACTGTGCGGGAATTGCTGGCATCATGGATGCCTATCATCGGACTTTGCAAGCTGTTCAGCTCTATGGACCCACTAACTTTTCGCCAGTCATAAATCATGTTGCCAGGCAGGTGTCTCTTCAGACCTTCAGTAAGAATCTAGGTGTGAAGCATTGACTTTGGGATTTCTTGACTGGTGACTAAAAGAATAAGACTACCAGTATCATTAACGCTGATTTTTATTGATTTCTTAAGGTTATTAGTTTTACATTCGCTACTGTTAGTGTGAGTTTTTGGATCATTTACTCTGTATTTTGAAACGGGCTTTTGTGAGCAAAAGAACTGGTTGTTTATTTACGCAAGTTTTTATGTGTATTTTAATATGCTTATGTTTTGGAATATTTTAATTGCTATTTATGGTAAGACTAGACCCAACAGTGTTTTGACGATGTCATCATGGCAAACCACCATCATATTTTTTATGAAATTTTTACTTTGACAAACACGAAAAACATTCTCATGTATGTTCTGCTTCAGTTAAGTTTATGAGTTTGTTGGATGGATGTTGAAGGTTTGCTGCAGCATATCGTGACGGCTCACACTACTTTGTGCTACTGATCCTGACCGACGGGGTTATCACTGACATGGCAGCCACCATACAGGCCATCATTGCGGTACTGATTTGTGCTTATCATGCGGATGTCCTTATGGGCAACATGTTAACACTCAACCATCCATCCGTTCCATACAATTTCCTAACTCAAACAAAAAAAGATAGCAAAAAATGGTGTGAACTTTTCTCAGAGCAGGAGTAACCACTGTGTTAATTTTGGTGTGCAATGTATTTTAGTTCAAAAGTCCACAGGTTCGGGTTGAAGTTGAAGTTAGCATTGTGTAGCTCCAGGCAGTTGGCCACACAGTTTGTCGACACAGGGCTGACATTTTTCTAGTTTAGATCAATATTTGAGCTTTAATACTGTGGCCTGGAGACAGGTAGGGCATGTGGCCTGCTCCAGTAGAAGTTTACTTTTTATACTCTGTTTAATCCTAATTTGGAGTAGCTCTAGTAGCTGCCAACTGAACCAAAATCAGAATCTGTAGTAACTAACGCCTTGGCAGTTGTTTCTTACTCTCATCTCGAGTGTTTTATATGAATTTTTAAGACACTTTGCTTGCTATCAATGATATAGTTACATTACAGTTATCGTAAGGAGGATCACACACAACTAATGTGCAAGCCATTGAATGTCCGTGATTTTTATTATAAAATTTACAGTTATTAATGTTTGTTTTATAAAGTTCCGGCGCTCATAGTCATAGTGTACACTGTACAGAAATCATAGAGCACTAGCAGTACTTGTAATATCATTCTAATTGATAATTGCCATTTGTTTTCTTTGTAGGCATCTTCACTGCCAATGTCTATTATCATCGTTGGTATTGGACATGCAGAATTTGATGGTAATTATTATCTTCAACACATTTTTAGTAGTTGACTTTACAATAATTCACTGAGTATCTTAGACTTAAGTGCAGTCATAATGTGTTATGCTAGAGGTACTGTGCTGAATTTATTACTTCACGAGACCCTTTTATTTTATTATGCACTGTCTCATATTAGCTGAAAAATGTAGAACCTTCCATATGGAATTATTTAGCTTTTTTAAAATTTCTAGAGTGCTAAAATCGTTCTTTAATGCTTAACTTTTTCTATTGGGCAACATGAGTGGCATTTGGCTTTTGAAGGATTATTCTTGAGCAATGTCTATAGTTTGTTTTCGTGATAGTGACTTGGAAATTTAATATAGGCTTTTCGTAGAAGAACGTTTGTGATATTACTATAGTGCTTTTGTACTCAGTCCTGACATTGTGGCTCTTGGGAAAACTTAACCTTCCCAGACAGACATGCAGGTAATTTGCCTTTGTTGGACTGAAGTGACTACGCGTTACCCAAGCTGTTAGTGTATTTAACATTGTTAGTCAATAGCATCAGTGAATGTGGTGTGGATGTGCTGTTGCTAATGCAGCTATGGAGGAGCTTGATGCAGATAACAAGCGGCTAAGTTTCCAGGGTCGATTTGCTGATCGTGACATTGTTCAGGTTCGTTCTCTGTTATTGTGTCAATATGTTGAACATTTTTGCCTATTTTTACATTTGTTATTGTGATTACATGTGAACTAATAGTGGGGTGATGACAGAAATAATAGTGTGTCGATGCCAGCTATTGCAGCAAGTCATAGTCTTAGGGCCGGTTGCACCAACTAATTTTAAGTACGTACTTAGTTAAGTACCACTTATATTAAAGCGGTATTTAACCGGCTACTTAAATGATTGTGTTGCACCAACACAATCTGCACATCACTCCGCTAAGTGGCGTACTTAATTTTAACAACATCTGCCATTGGCTAACTTCGGTCACGTGACAACAGCATTTGTTTCACGATCGGTTGCTTCATTGACAGCAATGGGCATCACTCGAAGTGAATTGAAATAATTTCAGAACTGTGTAATTATGAGCGAAATGTAATATATAGGCCAAATATACGAGAATCAACATAAACATGAACTGATGCATATTTAGCTGACTACGAATATAACTCGAGAAAATAAACTTTGTAAAGCACATAGACCTCGTACTAGTCAGCGCACGGCTGTTTAGAAAGTGATTTGTTTTTACTTACAATGATCTCAACTGTAAATACTCAACGATAAACAGAATCATTCATTAATATTTGCCAGTTTTCTTTACTTTTGTTTGTACTATATAGCAAATGTTACCTAAAATTGTCAATTTAAGACAATAACTTCGTCACGATTTGTTAATTAAAGATGGTATTTGTCTCATTTTTGCCAACCACTTAAGTTTAAGTAAGCAGTTTTGGCCACTTATTTTTAAGTGGCATTTAAGCGGGACAGCGTGCTTAAATGGCGTTGGTGCAATGCAATTTCGGCTAAATACAGTGGTTAAGTATGTACTTAAATTTAAGTATGGTTGGTGCAATGCGCCTTTTGTCTCTTAGAGGAAGTTAGGAAAGTTTTGTCCAATGATACCATCACTGGTCTCATACAGTTTATTTTCTCTTATATTAAATTGTTTGTAGCAGTGCCACTTAGTGCTGAATGAGTTGGTTATTGATCATATTGACAGTGGATAAACTGCTCATGGCTTACTTTGTTTACAATACTATTAAGCAAATCTTGGTGTCTGGGAATAAAACTAGTAGTGGCGTCATGGCGTTGGAGGAGGAAGGGGCAGAATTGTCCACCCTAAATTTTGGGCTCTTGGAAAACTGTCGAAAAATCTTTGTCTTGTTGGAAGATTTTTGTCTGAAAATTTTTGTCCAAAAATACAAATTTGTGACTGAAAACCCTCTATCTTTATGAAACTTTTGTGGAAAAATTAAAATTTTGATCGCGCGGAATCTTCTCTGTAGTAAATTTGCAACTGCCCATCGGAATTCTGTCAGAAATGTGCAACTTTTTGCCCTGCCTACTGCATCAACCTACAACGCCAGTGACTGCTAGTAAAATAGACCCGACACTACTGTTTGATGGTGCTGCAGTTTGTGCCATTTCGTAACTTTGTCGGAGGGCGCTATGGCAGCAACCTGACCCTGAGCCAGGCTTATCTGGCCAAGGAGGTCCTGGCCGAGATCCCTGACCAGGTGACGGAATTCATGAAGAAGAATGGCATCAGACCACGTCCACCTCCCAGCACCGCCCCTGACTCAGCAGCTGCTCCCATGTGGTGACTGTAAATCTTGCCATGAATTGTGAATGCAGAATGCGGATACACATGCCATGGTGGCACAGAATAAAGTGCAACATTTTTTGTACTATTTATGTCACACACTAGCAGAAAGATATCAACAGTACTTTCACAACTAATCAGAAAAGTGTTCAGTATTACGCTGTTCACGGCAATATTTGAAGCTAATTGCTTGATACAAAGTTATCTGATTGCTCAGTCAATAAAAACGTAGTCGAGTTATTTCTAACAGTTTCTCGGAGTGCTAAATCTGCTGTTGTAATGATGCTACAAAAATATTTAGTATCAGCAGAAAGAATATTAAGACTATTAGCCCACCAGCCTGTACTTTAGTCATCTACATAATTGATTTACATAATTGAGCAAATATCATGTATTATGGTAGAGCATACAAACTTTATTTTGCGCCACTGTGTAATACATGATGGCAGTGGATTTTGGTAACAGCAGCACACAGCAGTATTGAGTTGAGTGTTCGTCATTGTTGTTAGCGATATGATGTCTTCAAACGTGCATGATATCTTTGGTCTATGCCGATATCTTGACAACATAAACGTGAAGCTGCATGGAACTATTGTAAACCGCTATTTATTTATTATACCAGGCTACAATGTCTATTTTTTTGTATGTTTTACCAATCAGCTTATTTACAGCAGAATTAGATAAGCTGTGCACATTCACATGTATGTTAGTGATATGTGTGGATGTTATTTGCTGCTTTTGACTTAAAGCTTTTTTGTACTAATGTAGTTTTTAAATGACTGTTAATGCTATTTTAGCTATTTCAAGCAGTTATCAGCTATTTTGTGGTTGTTTGGTTATTGCATTCTGTGTGTTTGTACTGTGCTGCTTATAAGTTGTTTAGGTGTTTTGAAAACATAATCCTATCATTAGTGATTTAATATCATTTCATGCAAATAAACTACAAATACGTTCTGTGGAACGAGGTAACTGTCCCATTGCCACCTAGCAGCTGCGTTTCAGTGTTTGACGATTTTGTGAGCCTGCAGCCAATTTTGTCTTTGAATAAAAACTGTTAGTTGCCATGACAACAGGGGTCTTCAGGGGAGACATTTGCATGACACCATTGCATGGCCCAGACCCGAAAATAGAGGGTAGGTGAAAACAGCGTACAATTCTCTTTTGCAGGAGTCGAGTTATATTCAATTTTGTCCCAAAATTTGTTCCCATGGCAACAGGGGTCGGTGGTGAAGAAATTTTGAAAATCGGTTAATATTTGGCGAAGATATGGAAAATGACAAAATGGTACACTTTTTTGGGACACAGCGTAGAAATTGGTGCGATTTGTTTAAACTAAATGTTACTGTTCTATGCTAATTTCTGTTTGTTTTTGCATCATTTTGATTCCAGTTTGTTGCGTTGAATGTATATTTCATATCTAAACATTTCACGTTTTTTTCATTTAGATTTTTAATTGTGATTTGACAGGACATTGTTGATGTCCAGTTATGAGAATATGTAATGAATTTTTAGTGTTGTTAAGATGTGAGTATTGCAGACTAAGATGATTTTCTTATCTTTTAAGATTTTAACAAAATGAACAGTAGAATAATTTCATACTATGAAACGTCCGTTTCATGAATGACTTTGATGTTAATTACTGTCCAAGTGAAAGATGATAAAACTGCTTGAGGCCATATGTAATACACTTGTCTGTGAAAAGTTTTATTTTTCTACAAATTAGGCAGGTGATACACTTCACTGACATATCTGCAGTGAACAGACAATGCTTCTTCAGTTTCACCGATCATTTTGCTCTTTCATTTCTTGCTAGTTAGCATCAGTTGTCACATGTCTTTTTATGGATGGTATGTATGTTATGTATGCATGTTGTGGATGCAACACAGCTTATTCCATGTTCACTCTCCCTGTGTCTATGTTGGAACAGTGTGTTGATAACCCACGGGTGCCTGACCAAATAAACTACATGGTGGGCCAAAAAACGTGCCACTTTACTTTTGTCCATATCTTCACCGGTTATTGATCGATTTTCAGAATTCTTTCACTGGCACATTCTGCAGACAATTTGCGATAATGGGATTATTACATATCCCACCACACCGTAAATGCATCTCTACACTATCTTGTGAAATATAAATGAAATATGCACATGTAACGATAATAACAAACAAACATTTTCCTAAAATTGAAAAACACTTCAGACCAACATTGCATGATCTGTATGACACTAGACTGTGTGGGTATAACACAGTCTGGTGTCATTCATCGCAATGTTGGTCTGAAGCTTTTTTTCATTTCCTAAATTTTTGTTATTATCGTTAGTTTTTGCTTACATTTATATTTCACAAGGTAGTGTAGAAACGCATTTACCATGTGGTGGGATATATAATTATCACATTATTGCAAATGGTCTGCAGAGTGTGACAGTGAAAGAATTTTGAAAATTGGTCAATAATTGGCGAAAATGTGGACAAAAGTAAAGTGGCACGTTTTTATGGCCCACGTTGTACAGTGTAGGTTACGTGACCATCGGCCAGTGTGAAATAAGTGTGTTCAACTACCGTTCGGAGTGTATGAGTTCATTAAAAATTCTCACTTATCCCATTTATCATTTGGAGGGGTAGGAGGAGTGTCTTTAGGTTGAGCTACAGGTGCCCATTATTGAAAATTTTATTGTTACATGTCAGTAATTGGTCTTCGTTGCCATATCAAAAGTAGTGAACTAGCCTATGGTTTCCTATTGCGTATTGGCAGCTTTGCTGTTTTTACAAAGTGATTGTTTTTTTCTTGCAGACCCTCTCCCATCTGATACAGACAACGTCTGTTCATTGGTAGAGAACAAGACGCATTGTTATTAGTCAGAATTATTGAAGTGCTCTAGTATGCATATATCTGTCCCAATCATAAGTACTGAAAAACTTCTAATATATGCAGGGTCTCAAATAGAAGTTGGGTTTTGGTTTAGATGGTGCAGAAGTCGATCATAACATAAAGGTACTGTTTTTGGCAAAATGCAATACAAACGTCTATTGTGGTGTGTTTCGAATAACAAATGCCATGTACAGAAAAAGTTTTATATGGCAAGTTGATGATGTTTTAATAGAAGCCGGGTCTTTGATATCAAGCCAGGCTTGGGTCAAAAGTTTTACAGTACACGTATGAGGCGTTCTTACATTTTTATCATGGACTTGTTTGTTCAGGTTTAATCTATGGGTTTGCTCATTTTTGCATAATTGTTTTTAACTAGAGCCATTCTGTGAGTACTGTGGTTGTTTTTACGTATTTTTTTGTCAAGATGTGTGCTGTTGTCATTACCAGTGCACAGCAAGAAAGACTCTTCTCCAGAATTACTTGTTAAAAAAATTAACGCCCATGTGTAAATTTATTTGATTTACATACCAGTAATTCTGTGAAGCAAAAGTTCCAATATTTCGATACACTGTGGATATTTGACAATCGAATGAATTCAGGTAACGAAACTGTACACTGTGTTTCAAAAAAACGGGCACCCTTTTTATTTCTTTCATAATTCACTCAAATGATGATCAATTTACACGAAATTTTTACCAGATGTAGCTCAAGAAATGCTAATTCAAAATA
>Ga0056128_1009162_pt1 | contig 12450 bp, 5 predicted proteins | sample WorMetLIZISLAND2_FD_71113 | JGI IMG/M metagenome (GOLD analysis project Ga0056128, IMG submission 71113) | Marine gutless worms symbiont microbial communities from Max Planck institute for Marine Microbiology, Germany - Olavius geniculatus... ...
TGGTGTGATCAGTTTGAGCTGTTCCAAGTACCAGACGAGTCTGGTGTTTATCATACGTTCCATAACCTTGCACAAGCAACTAGTTAGAGCAATGGGTCGATAACTTGTTGGGTCAGTTGATGTTTGCTTCTGCAACACCGAGGGAATGCAGACCAAGCGAAATATGCATTGAAATATGCAAAAACGTGAAAAAATATCCCAAACTATCGATCATAACTTGAAGAAACATCATCAGATTTTAATAATTTTTGGTCTAAGTATTTCTGACACCACTGGCTACTGAATGATTGTTTAAGTTCCCACCTCACCTAACTTCTGCTCTTGCTCTACCTGGGGAAAACCGACCAAGCAAATCGTGTTGAAATGAATGAAAAAAACTTCAATAAATTCTACCTATCCAGATCTCTGGCCGGCAACAGCCAGTTGATTACAAGGTTTGATTGTCCCTAAGCATTGTGTCTAATAGATGACGTTCAGAAATGTTTATGAATTTAAGGAGGGACTGGTGAAGTCTGTATTGGTCTGAAGCAGAACATTATCGATACTGCTGTCAATGAATGGAGAAAGCGTCTCTTTGCATGTGTTCGCACAATGCACCCACATTTCAAGCAAGTTTGCTGTAGGCAGTTGGAAAACAAAACACTTAAATGAAATGTCAGCCAAAGTGTCAAGAAAATTAACAAAATATGTTTTTGAGCATTATTTAGATTGAGCAGTAGTATGCAGATTGGGAAAAAGCAATATTTTGTTGGTCCTATTTTCCCCAGGTAGCGCACAAACAGATTTTGGATAAGTGAGAAATTGAACATTTATTTAATGGCAAGTTTCTCAGGAATATTAGTACCAAAAATTATTAAAATCTGATAATCCTTCTTCACATTACAATCAAAATGTTCGGAATGTTTTTTGAGACACAGTGTATAATTCAAAGTGCAAAAATGGCAGAAACAATAATCTCACTATTTTTGGCCTGAACGGTGGTGGAATCTGTTTCAGTTCGAGAGCCTTCCAGTCAATCTTGTTGTTGAAGAATGCATGGACGAGTATTGCACGTTCACCGCCTTGTGACGGGATGCAGCCAAGTCGCTTCGCTGGATTCTTCGTCATAAACTGTCCAGCGAAATAAACACAACGAGCTATTAACAAGAAAGCAAAGAATACACACAATAACCAACTGATCATAGAATGTTTATACAGGCTAGCAGTAAATGTGTTTTATTACAAAATTATCTTAACATTACAAAATTGTAAAAAATGCCAGCAATCGTACTTTGACAGAAACGATTTAACAGAAACTAGAAAATTTAACTGCATACAAAATACTAATCCCTTTTAGCACACAAACCGTACTGTGACAGAAACAATTAAGCACAAACCAGTCAATCAAAATCCGTATAAAATACAGACCCCTTTCAGCACAGCGACTGCTTCTTTGCTAAGCCAGATGGGAAACAGAACATCATCTTGTAGGATTGCCTCAAACAAGTCATCCTCACTGTCAGCCTCAAAGGGCGGTTGTCCTGCCAACATTTCATAGATGAGAACACCCAGTGCCCACCAGTCGACAGAAATATTATATGGCAACTCTCTCAGAATCTGCTCAACAAACGCAACACAACATCGCAAACGTACACATAACTGGCAAACAACCTTGAAGCAGTGATGTGTCCTCGAGGACTTGTCCTCATCCTTGACGTGCCTCGAGGACACACACAATGTCCTTTGTCTTGTCCTTGGTCCCATTTGCTTGGCCTTGAGATAAAGTCCTTGGCCATAATACTGAGGACTTTAATAAATTCTGTTGATTATTACCGACAGTCTGAGCACTAAACTGAAAAGGTGTTGAACATTAACTTTTGACATAACTGAAACCTGTGATGCCAGAATTGCCACTGTGGTAGCAGTTTTTGGATGACCATAGTTTTGGCCTAGAGTTTTTTGGCCTTGGTTCCAAGTCCCTGTCTTTGGCTTCACTTTCCTTGTAAGTGGTTGGCCTTGGCCTTGAACACAAAGTCCTCAATAACATCACTGTCTTGAAGATTCACAACTAAACACCACGACTCAGTCAAACACTGCTGCACACAGTTTCACTGCTGTAGAATACTTCAGCTAACAGCTGATGCATGCAAGAAATGTGCAATAATGAATTGCTCGACTCACATTTTATGACTGACAAACTATAAAATCAACACCTGGTATTAATGTACTGACCTAGTAATTACTGTAGAATCATTTACAATTAATCACATCCTTTGTTCATTATGCAGCATATACAATGGTCCGGGTTTACCTTCTGGGGCAAGTTTCCAAAAGCAAACTTTTGGGAATTGTTAGACCAATAATTCTTGCAGGCAAAATGCCGTTCCTATCGCACTGAAGGATATAGCTACCAGAGTATGCTGCATGAATCAACAACAGTTTGGAATAGCACAATACCTCTGGAGCAATGTAGTCCGGAGTGCCACAGAATGTGTCAGTTGTAGCTCCAGATGACATACCCTCCTTGCACATGCCAAAGTCAGCCAGCTTGCAGTGGCCCTCAGCATCAAGCAGAATGTTGTCCAGCTTCAGATCACTGCAATAACAGTTCACCACTAATGATTAGTATCTGTCAGAAACAATGACTCCGATCCGATGATTCATCTAATAATATCTTCTCTTCATCACATATTGTCTACCCAATCAGCACAAAGTATGTAAAAACATGCGTAAGCTTTAATTTGGACAATTAGCAGTTATGTGCACAGCGGCCTGACTAGTGTAGCCAAATGAACCAAATACTGTACAAACTAAAAAAGACTATTAATTAATTCAACTGCCAACTTCCATCTACATCCCATCATAAACTAAAAACTAAATAGTTTACTGACAGGCATATATTCATTAGCACACGCATGACTGTTTTTAGTGTAAGAGTGGGCTAAAATCTAACTTTATTAATTAATCATCATCATAATCAACTATCACTGGGACGTCCTCGTATTACATAAATGAAAACCATTCAGCAGGATCTGAAATTCAGCGACCTCAATATAGACGACGCAGTTGACTTGGCTCAGAACCGTCCACTCTGGAGATTGATGTCTACGTTCGGCGCTACGCACTCTTAGTGGTGCTTGCCAGAAATGATGACGATAATGATAATCAATGCACTACGCTAGATATGCACTGCATTTCAATTTCCAAATTTATCAGCCTTGAAAGCAAAATTTGAGCAAATTTACATCCTCAAATCTAGCAGAGATGGAGCAGTGTCAAACTTGGGACAATACATTTATGTTGTCACTAGTGTTCTATAATTTTAGGTAAATAATTGTAATGATGTTAACTCTAACAGCTGTGACCAATAATGCATCAAACTGTCAAATGACATATACAACAACAAACCAAGACCAGTTTCATTACTCTTAACTGTAAATAGTTCATGCACATTAGATATGCCAAAATTTTCCAAAACTAACCAGAATATTTTCTGCAAGCAGATTTGCCGAAAATGGCTAAGTGTCGAATCTGCAGAAACCGAGGGCAAAATCTGGTAGAACCCCCACATTGCATACAATACAAATAATACGAAAAACGCACAAAAAACCAAATACCGGTAAACAACACCATGACGATGCAGAAACATGAGAGCTAATGTAACTTCGGCAGCATAGAAACGTGTGCGTGGCTCGTCAAAACGTCGAGCATGCTGGATTTGAAACATGAGGTCTCCACCACTGATGTACTCCATCACAAAGAACAACCTGCCCTATGACAACACATACAGAAAACAGTTGTTGTACGGACACAAGACAGCAATAGTCTGCAGTAAACCAAAACAAAAACTCTTGCTGTAACTTATGAAACACTGCGTAAACTGATGCCAAAGCACAAACAGCTGCAAGAGCCACTCTTCTGGAGTTACTCCATTTCAAGCCAATCAACACAGAAAATGACATTAAAAAACACTATTGAGCTATGGTAAAATGGTAATAAAGGAAATTCCAGTAGACCATGAAAGTAAGTTTACTTAACAAGAATCAACGATTTGCAATAGTTGATGATTTGAAATAAACCTTACAGTGAGTCAACATGGAAATATTTTGGCCAGATATCTTGTAGATCTAAACACTTCACTAACATATGCTTCACTGTAAGTGAAAGTCTGCATTTTTAAAAACCAATCGCCATTCCTGCCACCCAACTCGATGTCAAAAGTGCCCATGAGACAGGCATGAAATCAACAGCACTCACTCGAGTCTGAAAGCAGGAGTGCAGAGCACATAAGAACGGATGTTTGGCTGACAATGCAAGTATTCTCTTCTCAGTCATCGTGCACTCGACGTCATCATCCTGCAGTATGCTATCCTTCTTCAACACTTTCACCGCAAATATTTCTCCAGTCGCCTTGTGTTCAGCTAACAGTACCTATCATTGTTCACAATGACAACAACAGAGATTTTTTTACACGATGTTAAGTAGTGAAAATGATGACCCACTTTTCAAATTTTTGCTGAAATGGAACAAAGATGTAAACACTGCAGAAAAATTTACATGACATTTGCAATTAAAGGTCCATGAACACCAAAATTAACATATATATTTTATCCATTTTCGTAAAATTGCATAATGTCTCTTGACAGTAATATCAGTGCCCAGCGTCTTGTCAACATGGAAAAACTTATCTTTGAAATTGACAATCTACGAAAATCACGTAGAAAACGCGCTGCCATATTGGCATGTAAATGCCCACGGTGACGTCATCACGCTAGCCAATAAACATCATGAATATTAATAGCCTAGACTGATGACGTTATTGGCTAGGCCATTAATATTCATGACGTCTCTAGACTAGGCTCATGATATCATCGGGGAAACTGGTAAATTTTTCACCTAACGTAACATAATGCCGCATTTCGTTTAAAATTGCACATTAATTTTGTACATTTATGAAGCTCAAATCAAAATATTATATATGTGAGGTTAGATGTCTAATTTAAACCTACATAAATTGCGCGAGCAAGTTTGACCGTGGCCATGGACCTTTAAGTGCCACGTCGAGTTCAGTTCAATAATCTAAGCAGAACAAGACTTAAAATATACCTTTCCAAAACTGCCTTTGCCGAGAACTTTGATAAATGTGAAGTTGTTGAGACCAACACGGGCAGCATCAGCAGTTGCTGGTGATTGTCCACCGTCATCACCAGTTTTTGTGGGCCAATCGTCAGCATCCTGCCCGATCATACCCACCTCACCTGCCGACTTACCTGCTGAATATGACAAAATGTAACCACAACTAGAATAGACTATCACTTGTGCTCATCATTACGATACTAGAATGAAACGAGTTCGCCATAAACTTACTAAATTTAACAAGACCTTCACGTTTATGGAGCAACGACCTGACACAATCAGACACATAATTCACAGACAAACTATAGCAAATTTACCGTTTTATCAGCTGCGTGAATCCTGGTTTAATATAACACTTGCGACAATGATTTTCAACAACAATTAAATATTTCGGTTGAATATCATAACCGATAAACCCGATGGACTAATCAAATAAAAATATGTGTCATATGTCAATTTCAATAACCGTAAAAACTTAGATAACGGTCCAGGAAGCAAGCAGGACAGAAAAAACTGAGGCATATGCATAATTGCAAGAATGCTTATCATCTAACTATTAAGTGATGGCTCCAAATTGTTACATTCTCCACATTGTTACATTCTGAATTGGACAGTCTCATTTTATATCTAGCATCGAGCCGTACTTTGTAGTCTCTTCGTTGCTCAGTTTGTGTTGCTTTTTGTGTTCTATTGTCGTTTCTTTTCTTTTTCTTTTTTTTCTGTACTTAGTGTACAATGAAATAATAAATAATAGTGTACCTGGTGGCATAATGGTAGCGTGTTGGACTTATGATTGACAGGTCATGAGTCTGACTCCTGGTCGAAGTCAGTATCAAGTGGTTACTAGTCAGATGGTTGACTGTCTGCGGACAGGTAAACAATCTTGGTACATCAGCACCGACTACCAAAGTCAACTCAGCTTTTCATCCATCCACAGTAGGAAAATCAAGTACCAGCCTGTCTAGCCAAGGTTAAGGTGGGTACATTCACCTGTGTTGAGTGTCAGATCTAACACTGTGTGATCCAGTATGGCAGGTGATGCTCCATAGCTCTGTGACGACTGTCCCATACAGGCCAGTCGAGAGCCACGATGGGGCCCGGGGTAACATTATCGCGAGGCCCCCAAACATTTTCACGGGGCCCCTCTGGGAAGAAAATTTTTAAATTTTGTTTCAAAATGGTACATTCTGGCGTACTTTATGTTTCTGGCCGACAGTGGGGCCCCCCAAACGTCGTGAGGCCCAGGATAGCTAACCCCCCTACCCCACCTTCTCAACGGGCCTGTTTCCATAAACGTAATCTTTAAGCATTTAAGACTTACTGCCTGACTCAGTCCCTGCTGCTCCTCCACTGCTTACTGTAGAAGACATCGACACACCACTTGATAACGGCTGCAAATGAACACACCAAGCAGAACTGTTACAAAATCACCACTACTTCTGTCTGCCAATACATAATACCACACATACATGTAATAAAGTTATGGCTGTCCTGTGTACTCAAGGTATGATGACCAGAGTTAACTACCTTGATTGTCAAGTACTCATTAATCTATCAAAGTACTTTGATAGCTTAGCCCTGATATATCTAAAAAAAATTTAAACTAAACAATACTTCAACATCTGAAGCATTGGATGTGGATGCCTATGCCCTCTGCAGTAACTCGCACACTCAACAAAGAAGACAAACCTTCTTTCCAAACAAGCCAAGTTCCTTCAGTCTCTCTGCCAAGTCCTTCGTATTGATCCCACAATTCTTTGCCACATTTTTCTCGCATCTCTTATGAATTGTCATTTTACAAGCTGTACACACAAACAGGAAAGTTAGTAAATATTACCGCTATTCACAATAGCCATATAACTAAGTCAATTATTTTAAAAAAAATAAAATGTACTTAGAAATTGCCATCAGTCAGCAAACAACTGGACAAATACAAATCTTTCTTACCCATACCTTTCCAAATCTTTTCATGTATGCATGGTACAAAGTTTTCGACATATACTGTACAGTATGGAAAATACAGGGTGGGGCAAAAAATGTGGCAGTTTACTTTTGTCCATATATTCGCCAATTATTGATCGATTTTCAAAATTCTTTCACTGCCACACTCTGCAGACAATTTGCAATAACATGATTATTACATTTCCCACCACACCATAAATGTGTCTCTACACTAACTTATGAAACATCAATGAAATATGCATTATGCATACATAACGATAATAACAAGCAGACATTTTGGTAAAATTAAAAAAACACCTCAGACCAACATTGCAGTGAATGGTCTGTATGACACTAAACTGTGTGGGTCTAACACAGTCCAGCATCATACAGATCATTCATTGCAATGTTGGTCTAAAGTGTTTTTCCATTTACCTGAATTTTGGTTATTATCGTTAGTTTTTGCTTACATTTATATTTAACAAAGTAATGTAGAAACACATTTACCGTGTGGCGGGATATATAATAATCACATTATTGAAAATTGTCTGCAGAGTGTGACAGTGAAAGAATTTTGAAAATTGGTCAATAAGTGAGATGTTTTTTATGGCTCACGATGTATAAGTATTTTGTAAGAGTACAGTGAAGTGATGTTACCTTCACACTGTAAGCCCTGTCTCATGATGCCATAGATAAGTGAGCCACAGTGATCACAAAAAGTGAATCGCATGAAACTATGAATGGCAAACCGATGTGGAATATTGATATTAAATCTCTGCTCCGACAGCTGCACAGCACACACCACCATGTTATCAGTCACTGTACAAGTAAAACTTTCTAAATGAACACCATTGCTGAATTATCAAAAAATGCGGCAAAGACATCCAAATGCTACTGATAATCAATCAATCATTATGCCAAATAGCAGCACATACAAATAAAAACATAATACAAAATGTTATGAAAAAGAATACTTGGTAATACTATAAACACTAGTAACACGACGAAGCGAAAAAATATCCGCATTCATCGAATGCAAATATTAACTTTACTTTCGTCGAATAACGAATGCAAATACTTATTCAGCCTGAAGAAAACTTATCTATACCAGTATATGAATAAAGCGAAACATCCAAATATAGTTCTTCAGTGTTCAGTCAGTGAAAATCAGCACCGGTATCTAAGGCAAAGTTTAGTCAATCCAGTTCAGTTAAAAAAATGAAACATCCAGAGTGTTGTGTTCTCTTCACTGACAGTATTTCCTATTTAAAATTCAATCAAGTTGAATAAAATGAAATATTCGTATTCGCCAGAAACGCCCCCAACTATTCGTCAAATATCGAATAGCTGTGAAGTTGTCGAATATTCGCATGTTGTCGAATGCAATATGAACTTCATCACATCCCTAATAAACACAAACTGCAAATAAACTATACACTGAAGTCTAAGATTAAGAACACTGTACATTATACTGAACCGATAAAATTCAAAATAAAAATAGCGTACTGCAGCAAATTCATCGGGTGAAGACTGCTTGACTCCCGGGCAGATTGTAACAATGTCTCGATGACAACGTTTGTGTACAACGCACGTACACACTGTCAGAAAAACAACAACAACAACAACCAAACATAAACAAACTTTAGCCAATTTTTCATGAAGCTACATTAAATAAGTTAAACCAATCAATATTTTAATTATCTAAACACAAACAGAAAAACATGAATGATATGCTTATGATACAGACAGGAGTTAAAATCAATAAATTGCTGCAAATGACAAGTAAACATGTAACAGTGCAGTAAATGTTGCCCATATGGCTAAAACAGAATTCCCATTTCCCAAAATGCACTTATATTCTACTGTGGATATGTCATTATTACATAAATACAAATGTTCACAGTAACATTCCTACCCTGGCACTGGTAGCCTTGTGGTGAAACAAGTCCCCTGAACAAAAGCAGCATATTCACCAGCAACAACTGACAATATCAAGAAGTTACCATAATACATTAACACAATACACTAAACAAAACGGATTTCTTCTTAATTTCTGCAGTAGTTTTATACTGTAAACAGTCTCAATACCCATGCTTGAAAACCAAAGCAACAGTTTTGTAAGTTAACTAATATCTAATAACCATGACTGTGTTTGTACTTCTAAGGGCTGGTTTCTGCATCTTAACCGGCCGGTCAAGTTAGTGTTAACTGACAGATTTGCATAACTCGCATTTTCCGTTGCACTAACCAATGGTTATAATGGCCAAAAATCTAACTGGCCAAAATCGGCCAGTTAGCTAACCGTTGATCATACTTATCATATTCAACGCAACTTTTGTAGCATTTTGCAAGCAGTTAATTGACGAATGTGGTACAATAGAACGATTTTACTGTATAGCAAGGTCTTCTAAATGCTCAAGAAGACATTTTCTGCTACAAATTTTACTACAAAATCCATTCATGAATGGACAAAATGGCCGTCCGCAATCGGTTGGCTGGCTGACGTGCGCTAGCACTCATTAATATTCATGATGCCCGCCTGTGCTAGGCGGAAGTGATAAGTGCTGTACGCATCATTGCTAAACAACTATAGTTTACCATTCAGTTACCTAACAGCCAGTCAAGGTTTTGTTCAGAAACGTGCACAAACTTAACTAGTGAGATACAATTAACAGATGGTTTACTAACTAATCAGTTGAATAAAAGATCCAGAAACCGGTCCTAAGAGTTTGGTCGGGTAATGGGTATCAAACAGAGCATCAAAACTGTAAAAAAAAACCCTAACTGTCTTCCTTGAAAACAAAGCCTAAACTAACATCACTCCAGGCAAGTATGCTGGTTAAACAGAAACCAAGACAAACTACCACCATCTACCAACATTTCACCATTCTGCACCAACAAGCCGACATCGGTATGGTACACAGTGACTTAAGACACAAGGAAACAATAACAAGAAATCTGAGCTAATGCTCATGAGACGTGTGAGAGCCCACAGCAGTTCCTGTTCGCAGGTAATTTTAATCTATGTCCATCCATTTTGTCTCAAGTTCACTATTCTGCAGACAAAAATCGCAAAAATTCACTAAAAACCCCTATTTTGAAGTTGAAGGCCATTTAAGGTTACTGATGTTAATAGCATTAAAAAGCACGTTACTAGTGCATGTTACGATAAGTAGCATGTCTGTGCCTATCTGCAAGCATTTTCATGCTAAACAAGCAAATAGTGCAAAAATCAACACTTTTTCCCATGTGCGCTGGCCACGTTGAATGCAAAAGACTGGGACCTAGTGCGCTAAAATCTACGTTCAATGCTGAAAATTTAATGTGCAGGTTGTCTTGGTCTATCTCCTGCCATTTCAGCACAATTCACTCTTGAAATGTGCGTCGCAGTCCAAAATCGTGAAAAACTCACTAAAACTCCTTATTTTTGGGCTTCAAGGTCATCGATCTTGACATTTCCAAGAAGCTCGTCACCAGTGCTTGTTATGATAAATGGCATGTCTGTGTCTATCTGCAACCATTTTCACTTCAGACGAGCCAATAGCAGTAAAATAATGCCTTTTTAGGGTGGGTGCCCCTTTTTCGCCTCCTCGTTCATGGGGACCCCCTAAACCCAGCGGCGTGAAATTTTGTCACAAAATACTAGAGACCCTAAGCTATCATATGGTGAAAACCAGAAGTCTCTATCTCACCTGGTCTTGGAACGGTATCAGGACAAGACAGACACCAAGACACCAAGACAGAATCACCATAGCTAACACGCTAGCTCTCGCACGTAAAAATCATAAAATACAATTTTTCACAAAAATGACGAAAATATCAAAATTTTAAACTAAAAATGTACATAAACAAAGTATACATTACACCAACCAGATGAAGTCTCGGCAGATGGAGCAAAACGTTGGTTGGCGAAAAAACGTAGCCATAAACTTATGGCCACTGACTTGATGTATCCGACGCTTGCAGGCATTGCGTCGATTGCGCATCGCATCTTTCTTCTCCTTAAACAACTTCTCTTTCACTGCACCTGAATAACACCAACACACAGAGCTTGGTAAACTCCAATATCAGTCTCACACAAGTAATAACTGTACTACAACAATTTGTGTTGTTTTGCATAATAGAATAACTGAGCAAATAATTTTCAAATGGTCACTAAATACATAAATATTAAATAAGATTCTTCTGCTACGATAATGGAGGATATAAACCTTGTGTCAAGCATCCACTTAGGTCAATGACAGCATGTAGTTTGCCAGTTGGTTCCAAATCGACCTTCAAACAAACAAAGCCAACTGCAATTCAAATCAAACTGAAAGCCAATAGCCAGTAATGGCTGTCATAAGAAATGCAACAGAACACAAAAATTACACTGCAGTACCATCTCTGCTATTCTCTCAACAACACCTAAAAACACTCAACCTCTCCAGATCCACTGTGTAATGTCTTGACTTTAAAAAACACGATAATGGATTCATATAAGTATTTTAACATGCAACTGTGAGTTACGAAAACCACACAAATTCAGTACAAAAATTCTGCACCTAAATCGTAATTGCATACTGTTGTAGATGCAAATCTAAAAACTAAAATCTGCAAACTCAAAGTTCAATGATCCGCACATCTCTGATACAGTTGTAAATCATCCATGAAAGAAAACCAGTTGATTTTACCAAACACAACAAAACTGCGTTATTTACATAACCAGAATAATGGAAAACTGAGTTATCAGAGTATCCAGAAAAAGAGTAAACTGTATAAAAACTAGAGCTGTCAGAGCATTCATTTTAAAAATGTGTTAACGCATTGCATTAATTTTTTTCAACACATGTGTTAATGCATTAATAACACATCATTAATACTGCTGATATTGTAGGTGGACTACATCAAGAGGTTAAGGGGAATAAAGACCACGAAGTCGTACCTGAGTCGCAGGACTGTGACAGTAGTGATAGAATGGCAACAAAACAATTTTTAATTACTTGAATGTTATTTGATCGTTAAATAAACACAGTTTAATAGAATATTGAAACTCCTCAATTACAGAATTAAGTAAAGTTATGTATGTAGGTTAATTTTTTTAACATGTGTTAATTTTTTAAACGCACATTAATTATTTGACAATGAATTAAGTTAGCACATTAATATGACACCACTAGTAAAAGTTAGTTTCAAAATTTGAGTGCTAAAACAAAAACCACTTCATAATTAACTAGAAATTTGGGGCAAAGCCCAACATGAGTCCGCCCGGCGCCCTAATTCGAAATGGGGGAAAATTAGGGGGGGGGTAAAATTTTCTCGACATCAAAGTCACGTGGCCCAAACTCAAATGCATTGGCATACGCCGAACGCGCATTGTCGACTTAGGGTAGGTCAACATGAGCGCTTATAACT
>Ga0056128_1009163_pt1 | contig 12450 bp, 13 predicted proteins | sample WorMetLIZISLAND2_FD_71113 | JGI IMG/M metagenome (GOLD analysis project Ga0056128, IMG submission 71113) | Marine gutless worms symbiont microbial communities from Max Planck institute for Marine Microbiology, Germany - Olavius geniculatus... ...
CCTACCCTAAGTCGAATATTTCGGAAGATTATATTTCGGCCCCTAACGGGTGCTGCGCCCCCAAATTTTTACACGCGCTAGAGAATGACCAAGTCTTACTAGCGCACCCCCCACCTGGGATGGGGGTCCCCCTGACAACTTTTTTCAAAGGGGGGTCAAAAATGGCTTAAAATGGAATAAATGAGCCATTATAACTTCGGAGTTAGGGGGTGTAGCCCAATGAAACTTTGGCACTTGACGTGTCTCTAGGTGGGGGTGTTAACGCAAGTACAACTTTTGTTGGCACCGCCCCCCTTAAAATTTGGGAGGGCAAAAAACGTGCAAAAATTGGTGCGATTTACGACGACTTTCGAGTTTGAGCGCAAATATCTCTGGAACCAATGAAGATAGCGACAATATGTAAATGGCTTTGACGAAAGCGATCTTTTGTGCATTGAACAAAAAAAATTTTGTGAAATTCGGTACACAACGAACAAAGTTATAGGCGCGCATGTTGACCTACCCTAAGTCGACAATGCGCGTTCGGCGTATGCCAATGCATTTGAGTTCGGGCCATGTGACTTTGATGCCAGGGAAATTTCCCCCCTAATTTTCCCCAATCGGACTTAGGGCGCCGGGCGGACTCATGTTGGGCTTTGCCCCAAATTTCTAGTTTTAATTCTAAAAAACTTCCAAATACTCATCATAGACAAAAAAAGAATCAATGCTAGAACAATCGCAAAATATCTCTGCCTTGTTCATAGAGCTTTTCCATGTCCAGCCAACTCTGACGCCTCAGCTCTCGGTGTCTCTCAACGTTCGGCTTCAGTCCTTGCACGGCCGGCCAGTGAATCAAGTACAGGTCGATGTACTCCAGGCCCAGTGCTTGCAGTGAGCGAAGACAGGCTTCACGACACTTTCCACTTCCGTGATCTTTCGGTCCTTATGCAGCAGACATTTCGTGCATGCAACACGCTCTATCCAATCAAATATGACATGCAGAATATAAGTAACACAACTGTCGTGGTACCATATTTCTACAGTGAAGCCTATCTACAGTGGCACAGTACCCAAGTCCAACAATGTACATGAGTCAGACATAAGTCTTATTTTCAGAAGACACAGACTCGGATTTGACCCCACTGGACTTGGACTTAGCACTGCGTGACTTGAAAATAACGTTGCCTCACTAATTTCTGTACTGTAACTAGTGTCCGAAATCAAACTAAATACATTGAACTCGGAAGAAGTGGACTTAAAGGTCCATGGCCATGGTCAAACTCGCTTGTAAAATTTATGTAGACCTCACCGCAAGTACACAGTCTGTGTTTACCAATTAATTTTAATATTTTTAATGGCAAAAAATACAGCGTCACATGACAACTGCAGCAGTACAAAGGTAGACAATGTGATTTTATAATGCTTATGTTTCTATGCATATTTTACGTTGACTACGAGTACACGCGGTGACGTCATCAGAATGTTAACATGGCATCTCATTTTCTGCGTTGTTTTCGTAGATTGTCGATTTCAAATGTAAGTTTCATCATGTTGTCAAAACGCTGGGTGCCGATATTAGTGTCAAAATTCTCCGAAAATTGTGCGCTTTTAGGAAAATGGTAAGTTAATTTTGGTGTCCATGGACCTTTAACTCCACCACTACATATTAACAAGTCTGGCATTCATTCAACAAGTAAAAAACATGAAGAAATGGCACAGAAAGCTGCACACTGAGAGAAGCAAATGAAGCCAAAGTAAAATAAATAACTGAAGAAGAAATGCAGCAGTACCTAGTTTGGTAGTTATAAAGACATCTGATCTGCACAGCTGATGAGTGCTAAGCAGATTTGCAACAGCCTCTCCAATATCCCTCTCATTCCGATAAACACTAGCAGTATCTGAACTCATAACAACAACAAATTACTTAGGCCATAAACATGTATGCATGTTACACATAATAGGTAGTGCTTACTATCAAACCCATTACAGACAGTAAATTGAAAAATCTTCTGAATGCAACTCGCAGTAGCTAATAGGAATTACCCATAGACAATAAAGCCTGTACTTATAGTACTAAGAAAACTAGAAAACAAGAATGTGACAAATATAAAGCACATGGTGCAAATCAAAAAGCAAAAAAAAACTACAAATTTGGGGCAAAGACACGAGTCTGCCCAGTCCAGTAAGTCCGACTGGGGGGAAAATTCAAGGGGGGCCCGAACTCAAATGCATTACCATACGCAGAACGCATACTGTCGACTTGGGGTGGGTCAACATGCGCGCCTATAACTTTTTTGTCAGTAAATCAAAATTCACCAAATTTTTGTTTGTTCAATGGGGGATGAATTGCCATTGATAATGCCGTTTACCGCTTGCTGATATCTCTATGTGATCCAGAGATATTTGCAATAAGTTCAAAAGTTGTTCTAAATTGCACCGAATTTTGGACATTTTATGGGCTCCCAAATTTTAAGGAGGCAGTGCCCTTCAAAAGTTGTACCCACATTATTACCCTCACCTAACAGCACGTCACGTGACAAAGTTTTGTGGGGCTACTCCCACTATCCCCAAAGTTATAAGTGCACATTTGTTGAATTTTAAGCCAATTTTTGACCCCACTGTAAAAAATTGTAAGGGGACCCTCATCTACAGTGGGGAGTGTGCTAGCAAGACTTGGTCATTTTCTAGCACGTGTAAAAATTTGGGAGCGCAGGACCCTTTAGGGGCCAAAATATGGTCTTCAGAAAACGTTGATTTGGGTTGGTATGATTCCACATCGAGATCTCCGTAATTAGTGGACCAAAGTTTACCAGACTTCTTCCGCCTAATGTGGGAAGAATCGCAGTCGATCAGATATTTGTCCGATTTTGAATATCCTTATTCGTTCCAGAGATATTTGCCATCTAACTTTGAAGTCATCCGAAATCGGGCCAAATTTTGCATGTTTTCAACCCTAAATTTTTTTGGGGAGGGCCTCTGAAATTTTGGACTGAGATTTTAAAATTAAACACACTTCTAATGCAAAATTTCACAGTGATCGGCCAACAGAGCTCGGAGATCTCGCGAGGAAATAAAATAAATGCCAGCAAAACATAAGTCCGCTCCGAAAGCTATCGCTTCCGAGCAGACTAATAAATTCCATGCAGAACAAACCAATTAAACGATATCCTGCTGTGAATGCAGCATCCAGTGCATTGGCCACTGTCTCTTTGCCAACAAGTCTAAATGTTCCCACTGCAACATTTTAACAATAACAATAATGAAGATTAATATTACAATACAAAAATCTGGTCTGTCTTAATAATAAAAGTTCCCTATACCGACGTTTGAAATATCAATCTAGGGTTATGATTAGAGTAGGATATGGTGTGGTAAGTGCAAAAATGTCCATGGGTTAGTAAAGTGATCGTTATGCTATTGCTATTGAACTCCTGCAGCTGTCACCGTCAGCTAGTCCACACCTGTCTAGTCGATAACTGGAACTTTAGCATCCGAGAACTTTCGTTCCCAGGAACTTTTTTCGCTGAACTATAAGCAGTATGTAAGGATAAGGGGTTCAGTAATTATCAGGAAACGAAAGTTCCCGGGTATGAAAGTTCCATGAATCGTCTAGTCCACCGGCCACTGACGAGAGGTCTATGCGTCGTGATGGCCACCACTGAGGTTGGCAAGAGGAAGTAGCAACAGGCGTCATTCCAGCGTAATCTGACAGGCCTACTGCTGGGTAACTTAGGTCAGTCTCACGTGCTTTAATTGCTAGGCCTACTGCCACTCTGAATTGATCCCCCACCGTGCCGCTATCAAAAGAGGGAAAGGCAAGAACGTAAGAGGCCATTGACAGATAGAGCCCACCGTGCACCAGAGGGTGTCATTCTGCCGACCTAATGGGCCCAGAGTCCACAACTTAAGATTTTCATGTATCTCAAATCTGAGCCGTGTATAACAAGGCTAGCCGCCGGGCCGCCCGGCCCGTGCAGAGCTCTAGTCGACAGTGCAGTATAATATCAACTCATGAAAACAGTCGTACGTCCAAGTAATGGCATTAGTGCGCCATTTGACAGCGTTATAACTCTTGCACTATCATGCGTCTGCACAATTTCCATAACTTTATAAAAACGCTTTATTTCTTGTCAACAAATCAGCTGTTTTATGAATATTTATTATAATGAATATTTATCAGTTATCTCCACCAGTAAAATGGGAACGTTCTGAAACTCAAAAGTTAGATCAAGATGGTGCGATCCATGGTGCGATCACGTTTATGAACCCTCCCTAATTAAGTCCTTTGCACTTCCGGTGTAAACAAAACAAAACATTATGCAATGAGTGACGTATGTTTTGGTTCATGAAGTTATGTTTAAAGAATTACGACAGCGAATTGGTCAAGGATTGACAGCCAGCAGTGGTGGAAGTCTTGTGACACATGGACAGGTTGGACGTGCAGATTTTGTTTTGTCATTTTTAACTCGTAAAATGCGAGAAAATAATGTTGACAGGCTGATACGAGTGCACGACGGACGATGGTAAAAGGCGGATGTGCGGATCTGCGGATGTGGCAACGGGTAAAAGACGGGTGTCGATGCGAAGGACATCCGCATTTTACCCATCGTTCTCAGCCACGCCGCTGGATCAATAAGCGGTGTATAACCGTGTATTAATTTGGGGCTTTTAGGCGCCAGACGTTTGGGCGCCATGCTTTTTGTGACTGGCACGTTATCAGGGGCGTCATTTAGGGAGGCTAGGGGGTCCACGGACCCCCAAGGATTTAAAATTTTGTTTTTTTCTCTGTACATCGTACGGTACTTTTGAAACACTGTTAATGCTGTAAAAACAATACGTTACGTAGACTAAGACCTCCAAGGATTACGGAGACCCCCAAATTATTTACTGAAATGACGCCACTGCACGTTATATTGAAATTACCATAGTACTTTGCATATCGTTTGAGTTAAAATCGTAAGATGGCAAATCTGGGTTTACAATAGTGACTTTCTCCTGCACTTAGTAGTCATCGTTGTCGTCATCCGTTGTAGTTCGTCGTCGCGTGATGTCACTGCACATCGTCGTCTTGCATTGTCACGCGTCGTCGTCATCATATGTCATCATCCCGCGTCGTCATCGTATATTGTCTCTACGTGTTTTAATTGTCACGGGTTGGGACGTCGACGTGGCGCTTCGTCGTGCGTTCTTGCACGTCGTCGTCGTTGTATCTTGCTGTTGTGCATTGTCATCGTCAAGTGACAAAGCAGACCATTCTTTTCTGAGTAAATGCGTAGACGAATTCAGGATCAGGAATTTGGCTATTGTCTAGGCCTCTACAGAGTGTGAACTGTTAAGAAATTCACAGCAGCAGACTTTAAATAACTGCTGCCTATAAAGTGTCCGCTGAGGAGTTAATTCTGGAGTGCATGTTTGAAAAACTCAACTTTCATGACTGGTAATGTACGTGACAACTGTTATCCGCACATCCGTCTTTTACCCACACATCTGCACTTAGCATCAGCAAATTTCATCCGCATTTTACCCGTTGCTACATCCCCACATCTGCACATCCGCTTATTACCCATAGCCGTGCACGACCATGATTTAATTTTAGAAAAAAATCTTGGTTTGCTGCAGGTTGATTTTCAAATTTATTGAATGTTTAGCTATAGGATGATGATATCATTGGAGTAGTCCAATTACTCTGTAATATTGAAGTAGAAATTCAGTTTTGATCATTGTGTTGTATGTTACTGTTGTATGCAGAATGCTGGAATGTCGGGATTAGTTGCAGCGCCGACAGGTTCCTTGGTTGACCTTCGACATGATGAACAGTCGAGTGGACCTGCTGTACTGAACTTGTCAGAGCCTGGACCTTTCATTTCACCTGCGTACTCCGGTAGGGATCGTAGTGCAGCTAGATCTCGTCAGTCTTCACTGAGCTCTCAAGCTAGTGGCGGTGATGCTCAGATGTATTCTCCGGTTGCTGCTGCAACCGCTCACGCTGTGCGCCAGTATGCGATGCCTTCGGATGCAGAGAGCAGTGTCGGCGGTGATGCTGATGATATTCCCAGAGTTGATAGTCTGCATCAGATGACGAAAGACGAACTGATTCATCACTACAGCCGTGTGCAGCAACGTGCTGTCAAGTACAGATCTAGATTTAGTCAGGTTACTGCTTTGTTTTTTTAACCACACCATGCATGCAGTAGCATGATAGCTAGGTAACATTATTGTGTGTCGTAGCGTTGTGCGATATCTAAAATTGGAGCCGCGATAATGATACCGTCTAAGGTATAGAGTATCGTGATACTAACGTGATACCCGAAGTGCATATAAAACATAAGTCCACAGGCCTGTTGAGAGGGGGAATGTGGTAAATTTTTCTTGGCCCCACAGTGTTTGGGGGCACCACCATAACTCAAAAAATATATTTATTATAGCGCAAAACTTCGTCATTAGTGACCCATGGCTATATAGCACAGGCACATTGCACGCCCACAGCACCGAGGTTAGGTCAAGAAATGCCACAATGAACCAGAGAAGCACCATTTTGATAGAACACTCATTAACTCATGTGCTAACATATTACTACAGTGTAATTTACAAGACTGGCTTTAATGTGACATGCTTGACACAGTCAATGTGATGCGGGCAATATCACCTTTTGTGATTTTTGCTGTTTTCAATGTGCGAGTTCTTCAATGCTGCCATTAACAAGTGTATAAACTGATGTTTTGTACATTTATTTCTATTAAATACAGTATGTCTGCCTTCACCAGGTGATGAAAGCTTATCGTGATTTGGAGAATGAGCGAGATAAGCTAAAGGTAAATTTGCCATTATTTTATTTTATTAATGTTGTTACCTGGGAAGAGTATGAAAAAATTTTCGCTAGTTTTTTAAAGCTGTATATCCATTACTTTGTTATTGTTGGAATTGTTTGGGAGTTATTGTTCTATAAATGAGAAATGAGATTAAGATGTTCATTGTCTACGACTACGATGTGCACTTTATCATTTTTGCTTGCTGAAAAAGTTTACTTTTTTACATTCATTGTTTTTATTATTGATGTTGTATTGTAGCTGAATAGTTTTGATTTTGCATACTAGTTTTATTGATGTAGTTACTGTTAACGTCATTATGGCATGTGCTCACACTCACTTCTCGTGAAGAAAATATGCAGTCACTTGTGACCATCACATACTTTACTGACATGCATTGGATTATATTTTCGGTGACATATTTTCCATGGTTTGTGCAGGACACAATGTCTCGGTCTCAGGACAAGGCATTCCAGCGCATTGCTGAACTGAGGGAACAGATTCAGCTCGATCGTGTGGCAAAGCTTGACATTGAGAACAACTACAGAATGCTGCTTGAGGACAAGGATGAAATGATCAAGGTTTTAAAGACGCAGGTATTACAAGTTTTTCACGTATCAGTTTGTCAACACGGAGAAACTTACATTTAAAGTGGATGATTCTCAAATATGATGTAGAAACGTGACGACGCCATCTCGGCTAAGCTGTGCGGTGATGTCCTCAGCGCAGCCCATCAACATCATGAATAATTAATGGCTTAGCCTTAGACACTGGCTAGGCCATTAATATTCATGATGTTTATGGGATAGACTGATGACGTCACCAGTTGTCCTTGTGCCTTGACTTTTTTTTGCATAACGTAATGTAAGACCATATTTTCGTCACCATCAGGCATTAATTTCATATATTTATAAAGCTTATAACATATATGTGTTATATAATATATATGCAAGATGAAGTGTCTTAATTAAGAGCTACATAAAATGCGCGAGTGAGTTTGACCGTGACCATGGACCTTTAATATAGACAAACTATGTATTTTTTTGTAGGCTAAGTTGGAACATTGTTATTAACTTTTTTCCCGCAGATAATTAACTAGATGAAATGCACTAATTTGGCATGATTTCGTCGATGTTGTGTGATACATAAATTTGCTTGCATCTGTAGAAATGTGCTTCGACATTGTTAGTCAGACGATAGGAAACAATAGCTTTCAGTCTGTAAGAAGTTTTACTCCGACAACATTCATATTAGGTCATCTTTTGTTAGAAGCGTGGAAGTTTGAATCTGCAGGTAATGCAGCTGAACTGTGCATTTTGTTGTTGGCTTGCACATTGAGTTTGTTTTCCATTTGCAGATGCAGGCTTTATCATGTTTTTTTGCTCTTTTCTGTACAGTTTTTGTTTAAGGTGACAGTTACCTAGTCCTATGGTTCACTACTCTTTGGTCCATTAATTTTACTATTTGTTAGTCTTAGATCCACATGCATATAATGGAGTTCTTACAATTTTAGGTTTAGCTAGTGTTTTGTGTTTTGTGTTTCTGTAAAGTTTAAACTTTCCGTTTCTTTATTGTAAAGGTTAAATTTACTGTTTCATTATTATGCATTTGTGTGCTTTCTGCTGGGAAAGGCCGTCTGCAAAATGATCTATACTGTGTCAGGTGGGACGTTAAACCCTACTCACTCACTCACTCACCTACTAGTTCTGTGGTTTGCTAGTCCTATTCTACCTCTAATTCTAACTGTAGGACTAGTGGACCATAGGACTAACGAGTATCGTGCTGCAACAATCTTTAGTATGCATAGCATACTTTTTGCTGCTTTCTGGTATAGTAAAGGATATATATATATATGTATATTAGCTCTGTCACTGTGTGTAGAATAGTTTGCTGAGAAGGGGTCAAGCAGTGCCGGAGGAAATCGTAACGCAGCTGACTACGGTTGAGTCTCGACTTGCAGCGCGAGAACAGTCGCAGCTTTCAGCAACAGCTGGTGTTAGCCAGGGAGACACCACACTCAAAGACAAGGTCAGCAAATGAAGTCATAATTTATTGCCGTATTATATCATGGCTAAAATCTGGATTATAGCTATGTTATGAGACACAATTGGCAGCGTAAGTGCTGCTAGTGGATGACTGAACAAAGTGCATTCGGTCTGTTAATTGGCTTGCTTTAACAATGCTGAAAACTTCACTGATGGGGACCCAGTCTATTATGGACCAACTTTAGATAAATTGGCTCGTTCTGTAAGGAGTGAAAGACTTACTGATAGTAGAACAGCTACAGAGTATTATATTCACCGCATTGACTTTTGTAAATAGATTAACGAGTTTAAAGCAGTCTGTACTGTACAGCTTTTCGTCTCGGAGCTACGGACTGTTACCTGGCACATGAGATACACAGGTAAATGGTGTATGTGACATTTGGGTGCTGCTGTTTGGGCGCCACCATTTCGGCACTGCCATATGGGTGCTTACCATTTGGGTGCCGGGACTATTTGGCATCGGGACATTTGGGCACCGCTGTTTGGGCACCATGCTTTGTGATTGGCACATCATCAGAATTAATTTGCATATCGTTGAAGTTAAAATCGTAATCATAATTATGTTGGCAAATACAAGTTTTATTGGCTCTGTAGTAATAACTTCTTGTTGTTGTCGTTTGTCGTCGCATGACATCGTACGTTGTCGTTGTATATTGTCGTCACGCATTACGTCGTACATCACTTCATCATCGACGTCTCGCTTTCTCTTTGTCGACGTTGTCATATGTCTTCATCGTGCATTGTTGCACGTCTTGTATGTTGTCATGCGTCTTGATCATTATGCTTTCACATCAGCATTGTCGTATGTCGTCGTGTGACGTCATTGTATGTTGTCTTCGTGTGTCGTTGTCATGCTTTGCATTGTCGTCGTCATCGTTGCACTTCATTGTGCATCTTTGAGTGCCTTTGTCATCGCATTTTGTCATGCATAGTCATCAAGTGACAAAACAGACATTGTTTTCTACGTAAATGCTTGGGAAAGTTTCTTGTAATTTGTACATGAATTATGAATTATGCACTGGCCAGTATCATGCGTACTTTTCAAACCCTATTAACGGCGGTGTCATGGCTTGATGCCGAAACATCCGGCGCCCAAATGGCAGCGTCCAAATGTCCCCATGCCGAAAAATGTTCCTGTGCCAAAATGGTGGTGCCGAAATGGCGGCGCCTATATGGTGGCACCCAAATGTCCTGCTTTAAGGTTAATGTGCCTTCCTTAACCTGAAGCAGGCAGTCTGATGCTTGATTTGTATATTCTGGAGGGATGAAGGGCTTAGTTGACATGGGAAACGGTGATAGGAATATGTAGAGTCAGGTAGCCAGCCAGTTAGCAGTGATTAGTTAGTCTGCTTCTGCTGCAGTAATATTGCCGCATTGAGTGAGAGATGCTGGAATCATGCACATTAATGTCAGTGTTGGTGTTAGATTGCTTTACTTGTTGGACTATTGACGGCATCGAAGGATCGCATGGCAAGCAGCAACGAAGAGCTGAAGAGACTCCGACAGAAGAATGAGAACCTGCAGAAAACCCTGCAGCAGGTCTTCTGTCCATTAGCTGTATTATTTCATCAACTTACAATTTTTATTAGTTAAACTGTTGATGTCTTGGCACTGCTGCTGTTTTTCTTGGAATGATTTTTATGTTTCCGAGGAAAGCAGCAGTTAAAACTTCAGCATTTTAACCAAGTAAGGTTGTAATTTCACTAATTTTTGATAAATGTTTATCTTTTATTGTTATATTATGCTAAGAGTTTATTTTTAAATGAAGGTGTTCTTTTTGTAATTATCTATCATATATGCATGGTGTTTCATAATATTTGAAATTTAGTGAGTCTGTTTTTTCAGTCGCAGTGTATACGAATGAAATACCGGTAGTTTAGACTGTCTGCTGTGGCATTATCATGGTACAAATTGAAAACATATGAATGTGATTTCATGAAGTTATGAAAACTTGTAAATTAATTGCCTCATAGCTAATGTAGAATTGTAGATATGTATGCTTTCAATTTTTAAAATTATTTTGTTCCAAACAGCAGTTGCTGCTATAATTATAATAATTATAGATGTATAATTTTTTTTTGGTTTTTACTTATCCATGAACCAAGAATCCATTCTTGTGATTTTGCTGCTTTGTGGTTTTTAAGTGGTACCTGCTGTATGTGCAACTGTGCATACACTCTGGGTGTCCATGAATATTTGTAATATACTATGCTATACACAGTTTGACTTATAAATATTTGCGTACAGTATTATGCGTTTAGAGATAATTATATCTTGCTTTGGTTAGTCTGTATAATCTGGTGGTATGTAGCGTGATGGTGAGCTGGAGACGGCTGCAGAGAGAGTTCAGTCGCTGCAATCGTGGCTTAATCGGTTTAAGAACGTCTGCGCTAAACACCGGGATCAGCTGGTCTATGGCCGGTCCAATGTCTCGGCAGACTGGTGGGACCAGCCAGTGGCCAGCGATGAGCAGGGCTCGTTCCTAGGACAGGCAGCCGGCGACACGGTGTCCACTGAGAACTGCTTGCTGTGCGACTACGAGCGACTGAGTAATGCCGAGGTCAGGAACGTCCGGCTGGTTGCGGAGAACGACAGCATGAGGAAGTGGGTCAAGGAGGCAGATGAATTAGTCTACCAGATTGAACAGCGCATTGCGCACCGCGAGGGCCGGATGCCAGATGCGCGCATGACAAACAGCGGCAGTTTTGTGGAACGGCTTCGACTGTTTGATTCAGCCATCGCTCGAGTGACAACGGAGTACGATCGTGGCGTGGAAACAAAGCAGAGAGCTGAGCGGCTCGTGGCACAGCACGAGAACAGCATCGCATTGCTGGAACAACGACTACGCGAGACCATCGCCGGGACAGTCTCGATGGACGAACTGCTGCGACAGGAACGTAACCTTGCGACTGCAACCACCAACGACCTGAAAGATGCCAAGTCAACTATCGCAACGCTCGAGGAATCCGTACAGCAGAAGTCAGCCGAACTGGAAGTGGCTGCCATCAAGTTTGGCCAGCTGAGGAATGAGGCGAAGTCCCGACTGCGAGAACTGAAGTCACAGTTGGAGACTAAAGAACAGGAGTACCGGAACCTGTCGGCAGTGGAGGCCAAGCTGAACATGGAGCTAGAGCACGCTAATGATGAGCTAGCAGTTGCGAAGGCCAGTGCTCTGGAGTACAAGGAAAGAGCTCAACAGCAACTAGAGAACAGTCGGCAGCAGGTCAGTCTCAAGTCTCGGTCATTTTGTTTTTCATTTTGTTATTGTCAATGGTTTAATTGATGTTGTTTTTAACAGAGAATAAGTGCTCAAATTTTGTTCTGTGAGATCTCAAAGGCAGTCTGATCACGTAGTTGTTTGTGCCTCAGACACTATAAGGCAGTGTCAGAGGCAGTATCCATTTATTAGTCCGCCCGAAAACGATAGTTTTAGCGCGAAATTTTGCACGATGCTCAATGCTGCATTCAATTTTATAATCCCGGTCCAAAATTTCAGGGGGGCCTCCCCAAAAAATTTTTAGGGGCCAAAAACATGCAAAATTTGGCCCGATTTCGGTCGACTTCGAAGTTTGGCGGCGAATATCTCCGGAACGGATGAAGATATTCAAAATCGGTGAGTT
>Ga0056128_1009168_pt1 | contig 12448 bp, 2 predicted proteins | sample WorMetLIZISLAND2_FD_71113 | JGI IMG/M metagenome (GOLD analysis project Ga0056128, IMG submission 71113) | Marine gutless worms symbiont microbial communities from Max Planck institute for Marine Microbiology, Germany - Olavius geniculatus... ...
GCCACAAATGTCATGCTGCTTAGTATCGCTCTAACTGCAGCTACAATATGCACGACGCGCGCCTGCACAAAACGTCTCGACGAGACGCAATGGCCCGAGACCCGAGACGAGACCTACTGGGCCGAGACCGATACATATTGCTCCGAGACCAAGATGAGACCCGAGACGCATCGGTCCGAGACCGAAACGAGACCGAGACGTTAAGGATTTTGTCAGAGACGAGATGTTAGTACGTCTCGAGACGCCGTCTCGAGACCGAGACAGACGTCTCGACCGAGACCACACCTCTGCTTTTAACTCGCTTTTATTAACTTATTCATCGCATCGATATTCACAGTCCAGAGCTCAGAAAACAAGTGAGTTCATCAAAACTGTCAATCTGCGCCTTAGCCTAGGAGTGACGTCAAAAAGGCGTGGATTTCTTGGAGCCCACTGCCCACATAGCCCAGGACACGGCGATTTCCTGGCTATAGCCTATACAGGGTGCGGCAAAAAAGTAACCCCCTAAAGTTTTTTGCTGTTTTCTCAGCAACCGCTTGGAATTTTAATTTGAAATTTTACACTTTTATTTGCTGAAACCTGTCACATCTAACTGCCAAACAAAATTTGATTCTGTTAAAAATGACAAAGTTATAAACTTCAGGGGGCTACTTTTTTTGGCCGCACCCTGTAGATTAGAAATCTAAACACGTCGTTAGACTCCACCTCCAACCCATATAAGTCTCTGAGAAAGCTTTCTAGGGAGCGACGATGATGCCAATCAAAGCCTTAGCCCACTGCTACTTAATATTCTGATTTTCCCCAGGCTACTGCGATAGTTTAGATAGTTATAGTGTAATTAATTATTGCCCATCACTGGGCGAATTACGATAAACTTACCTGTAATTAGTGCTGCGGCGATTACTGCCAACATGTTGACAACTGAACCACAAGCATATAGAACTATCAGTTCTGTGAATGATCAGTCTACAGCAATGCAGCTACTGCTGTTGCTTTGTGGATGTTTATAATGTGGTAGTGATGTGTGTATGATAGAGTATAACTTCATTGGCATGGTAAGTCCAGGTGCAGCGGAGTTGTAATGGGAAAGAAACTGGGGGCGCCTTGACCTCTTCTCCAGGAAGGGGACGCGTCTCCCACTATTTGTTAAATAAGTAAAATTTATGTAAGTAGGCAATCTAGATTTGTATGTAAAACATGTGCTTAAAACGTTTTAGTACCGGCTAATAAATCTGCTTGCTGATTATTCTGCGTATAATAAATTAGTTTGCAATATTATATTTTTGTGGCTGATCAAAGTACAATGTGACAACAGTATTCAATATACCAACATAATTTTATTACAATATTGTTTACAGTATAAAAACACAGTTGTGCAAATTATGCGAAAATGCAAGTACAAATTGATAAGTCTGTGACTTCGACTACGATTTTAAAATTTGTAATATTCACGAATTCAAGCAAATACTTACGATTCGCTAAACACCGTTTCTGAACTTATGATCAGTTTTGTGACGTTTAAAAATGTGTAAAAAGTCGTAAACTGTGAACTTGTTAAAGTTCGTATTATTCGGCTTCTCAATCTGTGAATGTAAGTAAGATTTTGCCTTAAGCTAGTGACTTTCTGGCGTCGCCCACTTTTTCTAGCAGAACTACACCCATGCGTGAGAACTGAAGTGATTCAAGTTAGTGTTCACTGAACCAATGCAATACAACCAGCGTCATGCGTGACGTCATGCGTGACGTGCATTAATTACATCATCATCATCATCAGCAGCAGCAGCAGCAGACAGATAGGCCTAGATTATGAATTAGCGTACACAGGTAGCTACTAGTCGCAAGTGAAGCGAGTCGTAACACAACGTAACGTAACAGTCATAAATGGAAATCACGCAAACTTACGGTATTGCAGGAAACCGCTCGCTGTTGTTCGCGTAGGCCGCCTACACGTGACGTGAAAGTCAAGTTTGCGGTTTATGGAGCAGCTTTCAAGCATAAAACTCGATTAATACATGTTCACGTGCACTTCGGCGGTCCGCTTGAATGGAATCGAAAACGAAAATTGTTGTTTTTTTGCGAGAACGTAAACTAAAATTTGTAAAAAAAAATAAACAAAAATGAAAATTACGGCAAGCAAAACGAACTCAGAAGAAAAAAGATTTCTGCGATGCATATCAATTAAACAGTTTGTAAAATGGCAGTTTTCTGTCTGAGACGTTAAAACGTTCATGACATATGGCACGGGGCATCAGTAAGCTTCAGCTAATTATTGAAGAGATAATCGCTCGCATTTGACTAACTAAAACTAAATCATAACTATGCGAAACAAAATAGAAATTGTAAACGGTCTTCCGAGAAACTTACTACAGTGTTAAACTAAGACTAACTTGAGTTTTGCAATAGGTCTATCTCAACACAAGTGGTACGCCGGTGTCAGATAAAAACAGTATTTTAACTCGACACAGAAATCCAAGTCAGAATGCTAGACATGGACAGCACGAGTGTACATTCTCCGGATCTATGCAAAAACTCAAATTAAGTCTTCTGACTGTGAAAACCAAAGCTAAAACTGCATATTATTACGAATTAAAATTGACATTCAGTGAACTGCACACAAACTAAAACTAAAGCCAATTTGAGAACTGGAATATTTCTCCGGAGGGTTTGTCCACCGCTACGAGCGGTTGTGGTAGACGCAATGTCATGTGTGCCTGTTAGCAATAAATCGGCGGACGATGCGTTTGTAGGCCTATCGCCGTTGCAGAGGTCGGTCTGACAGTAGCATTGAACGGTTCCGCCATACTCCTCGGGAAAACACTTCACCTCACGCAAGCCCTGTTTACATCCACGGATCACGAACGCCGTCTCCGCTCCTTGCTCGCGCAGTCCTGCAACAAGCATTAAGGCGCGTACAGAGGGACGTAACTGAACGGACACGGTCTAGTTTTTACGCGCAACAGCAGCTAATGCTGTAGCGCGTCTTAGCCATCGCAATTCTGTCTGTCTGTCCGTCACAACACAAACGGTGCAAGCTAGGATCACCAAATCTTCACCATCGGCTGCCTGGAAGACTCTAGCTTCAGGAACCGTAAAGCTTTTCCATAAATTCGAAGGGGGTCACCCCGAACAAGAGAAGGATAAACAAAATTTGCGATATCCAACCAATAAAACGTTGGCTGAGCGATAGGTGGCGCTATCTGGTGAGTACGAGTAAAACACTATAGACACTAGCAGCTGGTCGTCTGGCAACCTCTGGCGAATGATTTTGTTTTACTGCGCTATCTTTGAAACTGTAGCCAAAAGCTACGGATGAAGTCTACGGATCACTAGCGTAAGACGGTGCACCGCGGCTGTTGCGCGTTTCCATCTGCGATAGCAGGCTCTTTACTTGTTGACGATGTGACCAACGGGCAAACAGGGCGAGCCCACTCGTCATTGGTTGACGCGTAACCGTACGCGCGCGTAGTCACGTAGACCACCGACGCCGTTACACGGTGCCTACTGTAATGAATTGCTGCTTGCCCATTGGTCAGTTCGTCAAAAACAAAACCATGTCAGTTCAGTTCAGTTCAGTCATGTCGCTCTGTGCGCGCCGGTACGTTAATGCGGAGTTTCCACTGAACGCATTCAAAAACTAACGCATCGAAAACAGCAATCATTTTCCAATCGCAGCATCAATTGCATGCACAATGCACAATCTACGCAGTATGGGCAATATCACCTTTTATGATTTTTTCTCTTTTCCATGCGTTAGTTTCTGAATGTTCCCGTTACATGTGTAACCAATTGTTTACTATAAGACAAAACTAACTTTATAAGACAAAACTATAAGTTAGTTTTGTTTTATAGTAAACAATTCGATTTCAAACGTTGATCGTCACTCATCAATCACGTTAAATTACGCCATTATAAAAACTAAAATTGTAACCGGATTTTGATCGATTGAAAAAATAATCGACTATTTTCTACTATTAATTTATAAGGAATAACTAATCGTTAATTTCTGCAGCCCTGGTTGTAAGTAATACAAAGCTGATAACCTAGGGGCGTCATTTAAGGGGGAGAGGGAGCTGGAGGGATCTACAGACCCCCTCCAAGGATTTATGATTGTAACTTTTGCGATGCAAATCGTACCTTTGAAACTGCGTTACTGTTGCAAGAACAATACGTTAGGTAGGCCTAGACCGAGACCCCAAAGATTAGGCTACTAAGACTCCCACAATGTTTCAGTGAAATGACGCCACTGTGATAGCTTGTTATACCTCGGCCGTGTCTATCGGTGATGTTATGACACATATCTGAGACGCAGGTTTCCCATTCTGACGGCGCCATACACGGTTCACAACGCCAGCATCTCACAGCAATAACATGTTTGTCTACCACCGTCATCAATATGGCTAGCAGAATATTGAATATTGGCCGTGACAGCATTGATAAAGAACATCTTTTATCAGTTGTTAATCAGCGCCAATGACGTCAGTTGCCAACAGCAACCACATTATCATCAGCAACAGCAGCGCCTTTCGTTCGCATAAATATCAAGACTGTCAAGCATTTAGTAAGTTTTGTTTCTAGAAACCGTGCGCGGAATTGGATCTGACAATGTCTCAATGTTTTTCGCCGGCTGCCCGCTGCCGCAATATGCTGTCACTGGGCGAAATCAACTTTCGCCGATACTTTGGACTAAAACGAAAGTTTGATTAAAGACCAAAGACAAAACCGAGAAATGTTTCGTATTGGCAAAGATTGTAGGTCTGAGGACGTTCAATGGAGCCTCAAAAACACTAGTGCAGTTTTTTTGTTTCTTTTCGAACTTTTACCGAGACAAAACTGCATAGGCCTACAGTCTTGATGGGTATTACTCAATCAGGCATGGTTGTCGTCCGTCTGTCTGTCCGTCTGTAACGGATGTATTGTGACTAGCTTTAGTTCGCAGAAAGCAAACTTTTTACACGAGTAATAGCCATGTGTGTGAAACTCGGGCGCGCAAAATTTCAGCGACCTGTGCAAGGGAAACAATTTCAAATCAGGGGTTAAATGGACGGGTGGTAGGAAAATGTGCGTTTTCAACGGAAAACTGGCCATAAAATTATTTCAGAAACGGCGAGAGATACGGCCTAGGTTACTATTACCGGTAATCACTAATAGGAAGTAGCATACGCCCTTTCAGATGAAATGAAAGTCACTGACCTTGGATCAACTTAAAGGTCACTGACACCCAGGGTTGTTAATATTGCAGTATTGCAATTATTGCAATAAGTATTGCAATACTTTTTAGTATTGCAACAGGCATTGCAATACTGGTTGCGTGTTTATTATTGCATGTGATATTGCAATACATTTAGTGCTGAAATATCGCAATACTTAGAAGTTATTAGGAGGATGTTGTTAAATTATGCAAAGAGTCTTTTCATTCTTGTTCGATCGTGTGAAAAAGACCAAACAAAAATGACGACTTGTTTATTGTTTAAATTCAGAGTTGATCACATTATCATACAGTCAACCTAAATCCACACAGTGGCAAATATCAAAATTCATTCGGGGGGAAGCGGATAGTGGAGTATTGCAAAAAGTATTGCAATAATATTGCAATACTGACTTAGAAAAGTTTTGCAATCGGTATTGCAGAACTTTTTCCACCAAGTATTGCTACTGCCATTGCAATATTTTTGGCCAGTATTGCTAACAATCCTGTTGACTCCCAGTACGGTCGGCTATCCTAGCGACAGCTGGGCTTCTTGTTTCCTTTCGAACCTTTACCGAAAAACTCTGCATACAGTTTGTTACGCTGCGGTGGGTCCCCTATTTTTATTTTGTGATTGGCCTACTACTCGATGAGTGTGCTACTTTTTAGCCGACCGTACTTAAGTAACAGTCAAGCGTTTGGTACGGCTGTCGTCCGTCCGTTCGTTTGTCTGTCTGTCCGTCGTCGTCACGGATGTATTGTGGTTAAACGGTGAGAGACAGGGCCTAGCTAGGTTAGTATTGATCAGTAATAGGAAGTCGCATACGGGCTTTCAAATGACATGTATATCACTGACCTTGGATGTCTTTGAAGAGTCATAACGCACTATGGCATGTTTTAAGCCTACTGATTTGGCTAGTAAAACAAATCTGACGACCAGCTGTCCATATCAGGCTATTATCACCTAACAAGACGCAAAAACTCAATTTTGTACGGTTAGATCCCAAAAACTGCCTATAGCCTACTTTTTAATCGAATGAAACTGTATAAAAATTTCCACTTCAAATTGAGTATAGTTTTATTTCGGCCACTTCCACTTTTACTTAATTAGATTTCTGGGCAACTGCTTCAATCTACTTTGATACCAGTGGAATTTCTGTCTACACTTCATCTGATAGTGTGATGATTTGCCGCTGCCTTATCAACAAATCAAAACAAACAAAACTAAAGAGAAACAAATTCAACAGTTTCAACTTTCAACTGTTCACAAATGCAGTGCGAATGATCAATAAAAAACAATTATAATGATAATTACAACTACACGTCCACATGCAGTTTATCAAATTATCACAGACAGACGCCATGCATAATCGAAAACTACGCTAAAATTGAACTAGCACGAACTATAGAAAAATACAAAGCACCAGAATGTCAAAGGCAACGGAACTTGAGTTTAGTTTAAAAAAGGGTGACCATTTTCCGGCACTGCCACATTCTGCTGTGAACTTCCGAAGGAGTATTTGAGTTGGTGGCGTGACGTAGCAGTAACGCGTTTCATCTGATCAACGAAGTTACTCTACGCCGGGCCAGGTTAGTACTTGGATGGGTGACTGCCTACGGGCAAATAGACCATCTTGGCATGTAACCAGCTGCCTAGGTCAACTCAGCCTTCCATCCCTCCAGGGTAGGTAAATCGAGTACCAACCTATCTGGTTGGGGTTAAGGCGGGGCGCGTTCACCTGTCGGGTGGCAGGTAACACTATGTGATCCCGTACGGCAGGTGACGCTCCGTAGCTCTGAAATGGGCTTCCTATGAAGAGCAGTAACATTTATTAAAATACTCCTGCAGCAAACCTATTTCAATACTACAGAAAATCAAGCACTTAGTAGGCCTATGGTTAAATACTGACAAACTGCTATTTAGAATTTGTATTTTTCAAACATTTTCCAACCTAGCTATGGGCAGGTTATACTAGGAAAATAGGTCTAGTTATTTTCACCTGTGACTCAACTCAAGATACCGTAGCCTATACTTAATGTTTTTTTTGTTTTCGAATAATTTGGCCGCTGTGTCTTAGTCTGTACATATTTATTTTACAAAAAAACTTTCAGTTTGGGAATGCATAATAGGCCTATAAGCCACCATGCAGTGTTTTGCAGAAAAGGTTCGATAAGTTTCACCATGTTTCTAAGTTATGCAACATAGGCCCGCGCTCGTTTGACATGACATTTAGTGAGTTAAAAAACAAAAAATATTTCTGCAAGTGTTGCATGCAAACGAGTTAGTGGTTTCCTCTGTGGACAGCAAACACGACCGGACAGTCGATTGAGGCACACAGTAGACAAGTGAGTTATGACAACTTGACAAGAAATGTTTCCACAACCGATGCAGATGGCAGACAAGACTAAATTAAGACAAGAGATGTTTCTGCAACTGTTGCAAGTGTTGCACGCCCATGAGTTGATTGTCTGCTCTATAGAGAGCAAACAGCACCGGACAGTCAAGAGAGACACACGGCAGACTTGGATCGATACACTTCATACAACTCGTACAAATCTGCAACCAAAAGTCCCAATGCAATGAATAAATTAATAATTATTTGCATAATTAATCATCAATTTAGATACAGGTCTTGATAGTCAAACGCAGTCCTGGTAACAGAGACGACTGATATGCATAACTCCCTAGCGACGGCCGTAAACATCGCCAGTACTCATTTTGCCTACCCACAAAGGGACGGCCAGGCTGAGTTGCCTGGGTGGCTTGGTCGAATACGAAGACGGCATACCAGTCAAAGATCTCAGTACTAACCCTGTCCAACGTCGAGTAACTTTGTTGATGCTACCAATGCATTACTGCTAGGATAAGCCACCATTGTTAGAGAAAATGCTACAGAAAAAATTCACTGTAATTATAACTGTAACTAAACTACCTGAGACAGCTGTGAGTGGGTGCGTTCTGCGCTGTGTATTCTCTGACCAATGATGACGGAAACTCTTTGGGTGTCACCGCGGCACGTGACACACAAGCCGGTTCCCGTTCGCTCCTCACACACGGGACAGTTCAACGACGTGAAATATCCCAGTAGAGTGGACTTATTGCGCTTCGATGCAATAACTGCCTCGTCTGCCACGTCATTGTGAAAGTGCGCCGATCTGAACACAGGTTTAAGTGAGCAACCGATTAGCAGCAGTAGTAATAATGGTAATAGTGGTAGTGATAGTAGTAGCAATAGATTAAAAAGATTAAAAGCTCCATCTCAGAGCTACGGAGCAGCGCCTGCCATATGAAAGCATACAGTGTTACCTGCCACTCGATACAGGTAAACATGCCCTGCCTTAACCCCAACCAGACAGGCTTGATTTACCTGTAGTAAAGGGATAGAAGGCTGAGTTGACTTCAGTGTAGCTTATATACTGAGATGGTCTATCTGTCTGCGAACAGTCACCGATCCAAGTAGTAAGCAGTTGATAGCAACCTGACTGAGAGTCGAAGTACGATCTCTATCAGATCCAACGTGCTAACTGTTACGGAACTAAGCTGCATTAGCAGTCCTGCAAAAACTGTAAATAGAAGTCATGTCCCTAATAAACGCCTGGTCCGAGATACAGGCCAGGTAACAAGCTAACTTGCACTGATAAAAGACAGGTCCAGGTTACAAGCTGAGCCCCAGATACAAAATATATGTAAAACCGGTATATGTAATACACAGAAGACGACAGTATTGTGATTCTTTTAAAAAGATGGTAAAGTAGTCTCACAGAGAGGTCCTAAGCGTTAAGGTAACTTGTAGGCTATTCATAGCAGCTCCTGACTTCTATTCCAATGTTTATAGTAGTAACACAGACCTTTTAACTCGTGGCAGATCTGAGTACCACTTCATAACATCAACACCAAGCAGAGAGAATATTCGACCCAGGGTGGGCAGTATGTGGTGGGTGATGTAGTAAGTGGCGTTGATGCGCAGCGATTGGTCGACGAGCAGGTCACGTGGACTACGCACCAATTGGATCAAAGGCAGGCCCGGCGTGCCGTAGACGATCACATACGGTACGCGTTGACCAGCCACAGGCTCACTGCGACGGTCTCGACTTAACGATCGCCTACACAAACACACACCAGAAGTGATCAAACATCTCAAACTTCGGCTGGGAATTGTGCTGCCAGCTGGCGAATACAATGACTGACTCCAATTTCTGACTTAAAATTTTCGCTGAGCCAATGCGCTGAGCTAATGTTCGGTCTAAGTACATACTTCATAATTTTGCTGCGCTTTACTCTGAGATGAAACTTTAGTTTAAGTTATAGTTTCCCCTCGGCAAAATAGCTCAGCAAAAGCCTAAGTCAAAAAGTAAGGTCTAAGTACCTGCTTAAACCAAAGTTTAAACGAGCACTGGTCTAAACAGGTCTGTCGAGAGAGGGAAAAGGGGAAAAGTTTCCCGGGTCCCCACGACATTTGAGGTCCCTGCCATTGCTCAGAAATCGAAAGTATACCAGAGTATACTATTCTAAACAGCAAAATTCAAAAAACGTTCTCCCCAGATGGGTCCCGCGAGAATGTTTCTCCAAGCCCCGCTGTAAGTGCAGACCTTGGCATTGAGCTGTAGCTTTCGCTCAGATAATTGCTTCCGCAAAAGTCTTAAGTCAAAAAGGAAAGTCACAAAATGAACTCGATACAGCTGCGACCAGCAGTTCAGCACGCCAGTCACGACTTAACGACCATATACAACAGAAGCCATCAAACATCTCAGACCTCTGCAAGAGATAGTAGTGCCACCTAGCGAATACAGTGGCCTTAATACACCTGCTATCTGATTATTCTCAAATAGCAGCCACATTCCTACTATAATGGGAAAGGATCCCAGACAATAATGGAAAATCAGTGAACTGCCATGCATAAGCCATACACAAAATTTCTTTCAAATTCATCAATAATCTTTTGTGTAATCCGGTTGACAAACATACAAATAGAAAATCAGTCAAAATACTACAACTATTTATGTAAAAAAACTGTTAAGTTTATATACAGTGTAAGGGTGACATCGTGGTTGTAGATATAAAACAGCACAAATCACAATTTAATAATTCAAACTTTACCACTACACAGTCAGCAAAGTTTTTCTGACATTAACTTGAAATGGCTGGTCACCCTTACAACAGTGGTGTGCTACCACGCAGCCTGTGATTACAACTACAACAACAACACTGTGGGCCACAAGGAAGATGCCACTTTACTTCTGTCCATATCTTCGCCAATTGTTGACCAATTTTCAAAATTCTATCACTGGCTCACTCCACAGACAATTTGCAATAATTTGATTATTATATACCCACCACACCACAAATGCGTCTCTACACTACCTTTTTGCCTCACCCTGTACAGTGTGGCTTGGTAGTCTAACGGTAACGTGTCAGACTTGTAATCCTGAGGTCACTCAAAGGCGCAGGTTCGACTCCGCACCAGGACACTGCCGGGTAACGACCTTAGGCAAGTTGTTCACACACATGTGCCTCTGTCACCAAGCAGTATAATTTGGTACCAGCTTCACCGCTGGGACGTAAACAGGCATACCGCGTGATACACTGGCCCCATATCCGTGGTCTCCCAGTGTAAAAACTGGTGTCTGGCTGAGGGTCTTAGGAAATGGAGATCAGTGCCGCCCTATGGGCCATAAGACTCGGGAAGGACTTTACGGTTTTACTTACGTTTTACGTACAGTTACCTGGCTATCTCTTATGCGGGCACACAGGCCCAGGCATGTAGCCATGAAAACCATGATACTCTTTGGCAAATACACAATCCTAAATACTACAACAACAACAACAACTACAACAACAACAACTGCTACTACTACTGCAACAGTTACCTGGCTATCTCCAGTGCAGGTACACAGGCGCCAGGCATGTAGCCACGCAAGCCACGATATTCCTTGGCAAATATGCAGTCCTGTGTGCTTGCCGTGCCGGCCAATAGCTTTGTACACTGGCGCTGTACGTACTGCTTTATGATGGAGATGTCACGAGTTGTGAACAACAGTTTTATACTCCGCTCCAGGATCTACGCAACAACAATAATAATAAAAAATTAAAGGTTATCTATAGTTCTTAATGGTACCGCATCACAAAGCTGCAGAGCATCACGTGCCATATGAGATCACACAGTGTTACCTGCCACCCAACACAGGTGAACGTGTCCCACCTTAACCCCAGCCAGACAGCTCGGTACTTGATTTACTTACCCCCAGAAAGACAGAAGGCTGAGTTGACCTTGCTGATTGGTTCTATACCGAGATGGTTTACCTGTTCACAGACAGTCGCCCATCCAAGTAGTAACTAACTGAAAGTCAAACTCATGAGTTCATAATCCTAAGTCCAGAATTCTAACCGTTACACAACAATAACACTGGTACACTCAAACTCATCTTTTCTGCAAAATTTATCCCAATGACTTTATGTAGGCACACTCATTTTATAGAATTTTATTGTGAAGTTTTGTATTTTATTGTTGGACTGCTCAGCTCTGCTGTATAAGTTGTCAGTGATATTATTATTATTATCATTACTAAAGTCAAAAGGTGTAAATGTCTCTGCAATGAAGAAAAGTGAACACGCAGTTAAGTCACTGCCTATTGTACAAAAATACCACTAACATTGCTATTTGTTTATTTACCTTGCTGACTGCAGGGCAGGTGTCTCGTCGGACTGTTTCAATGCCCTTGGCATCGTACGTAGGCTCAGTCTGGTCTCTTGTCTCATACATAAAGCCGACATATCTCTTCTTGGTCTGTAGAACGCATGGCAAATAGACCTACAAAGACAATACTGACATCATAATGCGGCCGTCCAACCAGCTATGCACAGCAGGCACTCAGTTATTCTGAGTTTCAACTGAAGGTCTGCTTTTACACTGGCTAGTGCCATACACAGTTGAAATAAGCTGGATTCAGTCATGCTTATGCAGCCATATTTATATGAAATAAATGCACAAAACATCAGTTTGTACACTTGTTGGCAATGATGGCAATATTAAAAAACTCGCACATCAAAAACAGCAAAAATTACAAAAGGTGACATTGCCCGCATCACACTGACTGTGTGTCAGTGTGCTGCTGAATAATATCACCTTTTGTAATTTTTGCTGATTTCGATGTGCAAGTCCTTAAACATTGCTATTAACAAGTGTATAAACTAATGTTTTGTACATTTATATTCGCTGTTTTATTACTAAAATACTGTTTTCCTACTGGTGATCAGTTACAAAG
>Ga0056128_1009174_pt1 | contig 12445 bp, 6 predicted proteins | sample WorMetLIZISLAND2_FD_71113 | JGI IMG/M metagenome (GOLD analysis project Ga0056128, IMG submission 71113) | Marine gutless worms symbiont microbial communities from Max Planck institute for Marine Microbiology, Germany - Olavius geniculatus... ...
CATCATCGACCAGTATTGGAAATTTTTTACTCTCAGTTCCTAAAATCGGGCAATATTTTATGAACTTCGGGGAGACAATTTCCAATAACAACCTCGACGCCAGTCACTATTAGTATAATAATAAACGGGTCTTAATTAGACACCGGGTCTCTAATACAAGCCGAAAAGAACGAAAAAGCTTTTAAAAGAATACAAAAGAAAATGATGCTGGCGAGGAGTACATTAGATTGGTCACAATCTGATAATATTTCTTGTAGAATTTTAATGTAGTGTGCTTTTGATATTCTTATTTTGTTGTTTTGATTTTAGAGTAAATTTTTATGCGGCCGAAATATAAACCGCATTACGCGACTTGCACGTCCGTTTGTCCGTCCGTCCGTCCGTCTGTCCGTCTGTTTCTCATGGATTTTTAGTTTAAAAAACAACGCATTAAAAACCAACATTTGCATGAACGTTCCTTAATGGCTGACAGTTTTTAGTTTAAACAGCTGAAGGTTAAAACACTCAAAAGAATGACTCGTCTGTATGGATGGCGGATCGCTCGCCAGTTCGCCGGCTCAAACAAGTTGGGCGTCTCTAGCGTTCACGGCTTATAATGTACAGTCAGCGCCAAAAACGCTCGGCAATTGGACGAGCGGCCGCATACATGTCGGCACTATGCACATACGTCTTTGTTTGCCTGCTATGAGTTATGCTGAGTGTCATTCGGCTATAAGTTCGTATACATGCTGTATCGGTGCATATGTCGGATGCAGTAACTATGCCGCCGTTTCTGACCGTTCAACCGTCGCTCAAAACTGCCTTCAATATTCGCTCCGCGCTTTACCTCACATGCGCCGCTTCCGGATTCCCGGCTCCCGCGTGAGTCAGTCACGTGATCCTGATGTAGCTACTGCTAGTACTAGACATGCGAACCCGCTGTTTCCGCATGCAACCCATTACGATTACTAACGTGTTTTAGTCTTTCGTAATGAATTAAGACAACTTTAGAATGCAGTTTATCTGTAACATGCAAACAACCGTTATCATGAAAACTGGTGAATTTGAAGTGAAGGTATTTGATTAATTATTAACGGGAGCTCTTAACGTAATTTATGTAAAGAGCCCAACAACTTGTCCTAACCTCTGTGTGGAGAGGCAGCCATAAGCTTTTACCAGTTATAGAAAGTCTCTCAGAAGGTTTCTTAGAAAAGGAATTTATTGAATTTCATTTACTGCAGGCTGCCAGCAGTGCATTTTAGATGTCACAGAACATCTTTGGTGGAAAGAAGTTTTGGAAAAAATTTTATCCCGCTTTGTGAGGGATGGGAGACGAATCCAATTTCCTGCGAGGGAGAGCTTCCCCGTGCGTCTGTGGATCTGGACGTTGGATTAATCATTAAAATACAGTTTCAGCTAGTACTGTGTTTGCCTCTAGGGACTTTGTCAACTAAAATGAAATAGGCCCACTCGTGGATCTAGTTAGTGTGCATAGGCCTAAGTGTAGGACTGTACGGCATGTTTCTGCTTTGTCATAGTGTTACGTCTTGCCATCTAGGTACGTTTGGCAGAAAGACGGAGCGCCACTGGAATCGACAAGTTCGCTTCAGGTTCGCCAGGTAGACGGAGGCAGCACCGTCTATATTAAAAACCCGACCAGTAGACATGAAGGTTTCTATCAGTGCTTTGCCAGCAATATGTTTGGTACGGCTGTCACGGTAAAGACGCTACTCAGGAAAGCAGGTAAGCGCAAATTTTGCCCAATTAGTTTTTTAGGCATATATGATACTGCTTTTCGGTTAGTATCAGTTCCATTTATAAAGCACAAGTTTGCGATTTAACAATGCCGCACATTGAACTGCGGTCACTGTCATCTGCGCTCTGCACAGTCTAGTCAACTGTCGGTTCTACGAACAAGAACAAAATACAACGACCGCAGTTTCGATTATGGGACGATTCGTACAGTCGCTTTGATGGCTGTATTAAGACGATTCTTGCACTGGGCGCGAGGAAGACAGGAGAATGAATGCCATGGATGTTGTTTTGCTGGTTGATTCTTGCAGCCAACAAATGACTAGAAGTGCACAGTAAACTAACTAAACCTGCAGATATAACGCCAAAATTCATTGACGACGTACGCATATGACGAGAACTAAGTCTAAGCCTACAGTATTGTTTTCTTTATGTTCCTATTTCGCACAAGACGGCCGGCATCAGACCGGAACAGTGCACGAATAGTCCGAATACCAACCGGAACGCGTTGACATCAGTCGATCTACTGTCAAATCAGTAGCCTGCCAGTGCGGGTTTCGCAAGACGGCGGAACATTCTCCACGTGAAAATACAGTTTGAACCGCAGTGCAACTAACAGACCTACCACTACCACAATTGGCAACATTAGATTTTTTTACCCCGTAGGCCTATCCCGCGAGCTATCAGGTATCAGGTATCAGCAATTTGCTCGCGGTTGCTGTAAAATGCAATCTTTTACGTTATAAGCCTATCCTACAGAGTCCAGACAGTTATTAATCTCATAATGCTGTCTGTTGGAGGACAGGGGGAAATGTGGGCCAAATTTCAAAATTTGACCTCAATGTCTTCTCCCCAGGAGTTTTCGTAGCGGCGTCGTATGATCATACATTGTACGTGCACATGTGACAGTGTTAGAGCCGTTTCCGACGGTGCGACATCCAAGGATACATCGGCCAGTGGTTGGCAGCCCGTTGACACTGCGCTGTCGACCACCTCGCAGTTATCCGCCAGCAACAATCTTCTGGGGCGTCGAGAACGTCGGTCTACAGCAGATCGACACTGACGACCGCATCTCTCTCGACTACAGCGGTACGCATTATACTATAGGCCTACAGACACTTGCGGACGTCTCGTGTTCTGCAGGGCAAATCTTTTGTTTTAAAAGAGACTGCTTTCTGATTTTGTTCAGTTTATTCTAAATTTCACAGCTATTTTGTAATTGTTATTTATTATTTTCTTATTATGCTAGTTTGCAACTTTATGATACTGTATAGTTTTACGTGTTTTAGCGGAATATGTTGCGTTTTACGAAGTACGTTGCACATTGATGAAGGTTCACTGATTGCATACGACGTTGGTTTGCGGATTGCGGTAGATGATACTGATGGATGAAACTGCAAAACAGAAAATCTAACATCGTAAAAGTGCAAAAACGGTCGCACAAAAGCGCGACGTATAGAAGCACAACTACACATTTCTGACTTCACAGCACAGTGTCGCAACTGGAAAAAAGTCACTGACAAATTTCTATATATATATAGACCTAAAGTGAATGAACTAAGGCCAAACGGTGTCACATATCGAAACAGTCAACTATAGATTTGCATAAAACTATCGGCTTATTGCACAACACTTTATGTTATACCTTATATTTTGATTTTGTTAATGAGGTTCATAATACTCGCACATAGGCATTATATTGCATTAATGATAGCTGCATGCGCATTTGCGTTCAAAATTTTGCACATCGTTTTGTGCTTTTGCACTGTTTTCGAAATTTGGTTTTACTTCCTTACAAAAGCGTGTGTGCGCTGCAGGTACCGGCGTATTTGTTAGTTAAGAATAGGATGTTGATCAATCATAACGTCGCGTGGCTGTAGGGAACCTGCATTTCGCCAACGTGCGTATGGAAGACGCGCGCAACGGCAGCAGTTACCTGTGTGTCGTCATGAACAATGAACTCCGTAGCCTTGCTCAGGGCGACGACCAGAAGATTCAACCTGTCAGACGCACCGGTATTCAACTGCCATCAGTCTTTATTTAATGTATTATTCATCTTGTAATATATGTTTTTATCGTTATGTCGTTTTTGATTTGACGATAGAAAGACCAACTGGACAGTGGACTAAAAACATACCACAATATCTACCTACTGCAGATCTATACTATCAGTTTGCATTGACGACCAGAACTGTCGGCTTTGGGTCTCCGATGTCTCCTCCACTGATCAGCTGTTGATCTGTCAACGTGGAAAAGTTTGGCGTCAAAGGACGTCGTTGAGTTAGCCGGCTAAAGATGTGAGTGTACTTACATATCGGTGCAGCCGTCGTTAAGTTTCTCATAATACTACGGAGTGAAAGATCAGTATTATTACTGAACTGACGTGAACTGTACAATCATACTGAAAAGTTGCCCTTGAGTTCTACCTATCCCAATCTGTAGTAAAACAAGAAATTTGAGCTAATGCTCACGAGACGCGCGAAACCTATAGCAGTTTCTGTTCAGAAGTTTAGCTGGAAATTGGGGTGTTCACGCTAAGTTAATATACAAATACCAAATTCTCTATCTGGATCGCATAACAATAGTTGCCTGGCGCCACATTGTGAATGATATAGACTTGTGTTGCAGCCCGAAGTCGCCAAAAATCCATAGAACCCCTATTTTGGCGTTCAAGGTCATCCAAGGTCATTGAATTCGGTGGCGATCGAGAGCCAGTGTACGACACTCTATTAGTGATTAATAGTAACCTGGGCCCTATCTCGCACCGTTTTTGAGATACAACGACTTATTGGACAAAAATCGCAATTTTTTCCACCCCCTCTCATTTAGCGCTCTCGTTTGGGGTGACCCTTTTCAAATTTATGGAAAAGCTTTACGGTTCCTGAAACTAGAGTTTTCCAGGCAGCCGATGGTAAAGATTTGGTAATCATAGCTTGCACTGTTTTTGACTGATCCACCCGTGTGACAGACGGACGGACAGACAGACGGACAGACGAAGAGAATTGCGATGGCTAAGACGCGCTGAAAGCAGTAGCTGCTTTCGCGCGTAAAAAGTACAAAACGCAAATGGCGGCTATCTGGACTAATGCTGATTAAAGTGCTGTATGACTGTAGGTGACCTTAGGTACGAGCGGCCTCGACTCGTCTGGTCAACACCTCAACTTGATCTCGCCTTAGCCGGACACATGAAGAAACTGAAATGCATCTACTCAGGACTGTCAGTAGAACGTTTATAATACACTTTAGGCACGAGCTATTATGATTCTACACATTGTCTGTTCATAATGCCAAATACAGTAAGTTTATAATATTAGGTTGAAAACTTGGAACGAAGTATTTAAAAAATAATGTGTCATGCAATATAATGGCACCAAATGAAAAAAATGAAATTTGCAATAATTACGAGTGAGATTCAAATTCTTACAAAATGTTATTGAATAAATCAAAGTAACATTATGTAATTTTTACAGTAAATTAATTGAAGGTGTTTCTATCCATCCAAACCGCCATCTCGCCAAAACTATTGATATAAATGAATGCTGCTATGCGGCCGTTCTTTTGTGGCAGCATTGTGCGTCTTGCCTGTCCGCCTGTATGTCTGTCTGTCCCGCACGGGTTCTTAACTCGAAAACAAGCTGCATAGAAAAACCAACAATGGTGTGAACGTTTCCTGAGACAGCAACAAAGGGCGTGTTTAGTTGAGAAGGCCAGAAGTCAAGGTCATCGGACGTCGAAAATTTTAAGAAAGTGATGCATATCTAGCGTACTTATTTAATTTATACACGGATGGCTGAGTAAGCGCTAGTTGGCCTACTCAGGCACATCAAGTGCAAACTTGTTAGGCCTAGTTCACTGTCAGCGATTGAGACCCTCGGCCACTGGATGCAAACATCGACACCGGGTGTCGGTCGATGTCGTTGCGTGTTTGGTTGTATACAGTCCGACACCGCGAGTGATGTGGACGCGACTTGCTCGCCCGCTCAACGAGCGTTCATCGATGCCTGCCGACCAGTTCGGTCAGGAACTCATCATCAGAGACGTACGCCTCGAAGATGCAGGACACTATCAGTGCAGCGCATCTAACTCCGTCGACAATCCAGTCACACACGTCATCACGCTCACCGTCGAATGTCAGTCTAACTGCATTTGTCGCTGCTTGCGCTTTTTAATTTGTAGGTTTATTTTTTGATTTCCTGATACCACTTTAGCTTTTTCTCGTTTCGGTGTGATCGTTTCGGGGCGGCTGTCGTCGTTTCTTCGCTGTACAAACGTAACAGTCGTCAAAGGTTAGTAGGCCTATGCCAACGTTAGGCACATAAACCATGTTATGGTTTATGTTAGGCACATGAACCATGTTATGGGGAAATATGGTTGACAATTGAACGTGTATTTGTCGGTAAAATAACGACGATTGCAACAAGCTTCCAGTGTTGCACGAGCGTTGTGTATAGGCCTACAATGAAAAAAAATCGTTAATGTTCGTTTCACTGCACAGTTGTTTTTGAAATGTGCAGCGGCGCCGTACTGGGATCGTCGTCCGAAGAGTGTGATCGTCTCTGCAGGGGACTCGGCACGCTTTCACTGTTCAGCACACGGCCTTCCAACACCGACCATAACTTGGCTCATCAACGGCCGAGCCGCCAACGGTACTACGTATGCAGTGTCGTCTGTCCGCTCTATCTGAAAACCAGTGCCAGCTTTATTAAAATACTGTAAATCCATTACTACAAACTAAAGCGAGAAACAAACGAATACTTTTAACGTGCAAAAAAACCGAGATGTCAGTTTTTAGTTTAAAAAGTAAGTCAAGCTTACCGGACTTGGACACTTCCAGAAAATGGCGACGACGCACGCATACTTTGCTTAAACACGGCTTGCGAGATGGCCGTGTAAAAGTAAACTTTCATTTAAAATCAAGTGACTGAGAGGCTTTTTGACACACGACTGCAGCCGAAAGTTGCGCAAACTGTATCAGTGCGAGCGAAGTGTGGTTTAATTATTTCCACCAAAGAGGTAATGTTTTTGCCAGACTTTGTTTGTCTGTCTGTCTGTCTGTCTGTCTGTCTGTCTGTGTGTTAGCAAGATAACTCACAAAGTTCTGGACGGATCTTTCGGAAATTTTGAGGGCATGTCGGGAATGGCAAAAAACTACAAATGATTCAATTTTGTGGGTGATCCGGAAGGAATCCTGGATTCTGGATCACTTTGAAATTTCGTTACCATTGCTTTCAATGGGGCATAAGGCAAACCGCTGCAAAACCGAAGATGGTGCTGCCACCTAGCGAACAACATTGCATTGGCGGAGGTGTGCGGGCTCTGACTGCTTTCTAGTTGATAATGTTATACAGAGGAGTGGCGAGGCGGTGCGGCTCGTCAAGTCGGTGCTGATTACGTCCAGTACACGAACGTGAGTCGTGACGACGTGCACGTGCTGCAGTGCAATGCCAGCAATGTCCACGGCTATCTCTTCGTCAACGCCTTTCTCAATGTCCTCGGTACTATGTACTCTATTATTATGCTATAGGCCTAAAGATACCGGTTTTGTGCCCTTGTAGTGATTTGCGCCATGTTACGGCGCGTCAGAAATTGTCGTTGCTGTTATTACTCGTACTATTACTAGCGTCTTCGATTGTGAGGTCGTGTATGCGGCATGGACGACTTTTGTCTGCCAAACTGCTTTTTATGAGCATGCAGAACTCGCGGACGGTTGGCGTTGTTCACTCAATGCACCAAGGAAGCAGTGGAAAGATTAGATCTCTTCTGCTCACGTCTAGACGCATCTGCCATGCAGGCGTCTCTACCATGACCCCTTGACCACGGCCGCCAGCATGACAGCTGAGCGCGTGCTTGGCGGAGGTTGCAGTACAACATTTGCGGCGTCAACCGACGTCGTGTTGAGTCTAGTGAGCGCGCACATTCAGATCTTTTTTTGAGGGTTGAGTGCAAAGTTCAATAAATTGAAGGCTTTACCGCTTTAGCACCTCAGATGCCACGAGCGACGTCAGATAAGCGCCGATTTTATTTGAACTATATTATTACTACTGGCTTTTGTTGGAATGGGTTCTTCATTTGCTGTCTATTTGTCTGTTAGGTCAAGGACTACTAGATCTATATAGCACCTTGGTTGGATGTGTTGATGCAGCTGAGCCGCCGTCGATCGTAGACGCGTCGTCATCAGTCGTGAGGGCGGCAGTCGGTCGCGCCGTGAACTTGACCTGCCGGGCACTGGGCGCACCGACCCCGGTCATTGTGTGGTCTCGCGGCCAGGCAAGCACCTGGTCAGCTGAACAGTCAAACGACACAGATACTACGGGACCGCACGAGCGTTTCGTCGTAGACGACGACGGCACGCTAACCATACAGGTGACGACGACAACGATGACGATGATATCATTTCTATATACGTTATGGACCTGACATGATATCCGATGTCGAGTTCTGCATCATCAAATGTTGATCTAAATTAATGTATAAATGTGATCAGCCTGCCCTGTTACATAATAGCGGTCGTTGACTACAAATGCTGCCATTATGTACTGTCGATTAGGCCGTGGTCGCGTGTAAAATGGAAAAAAACATTTTTGAAAAGGTTCCAAACTTATTTATTTTTACGCGTAATTACCGCCTAATCTTCATTTTGTGTTCAATGTGCTGAATTGTCTTGCAACTTTTTGCATGTTTTTTTTATTTTTTAATGTACGGTAATTACGGCCTCACTCTCATTCACTGCCTCATTGTCTAAGTCAACTTAATTAACTATAGAAAGAAGAAAAACGTGAATTTGTTTAGCTCATTAGCACAATTCATGCTAAAACATATATGAATTAACAGTTTGTTTTTCATATCTATCGCTAAACGTGCTGACTACTGTATGTATTCGAGCATGTCGCTAGGTCTGCAGATTACATTGGAAACTATAGCTACTGCAGTAACGTTTACTGCAATATATAACCGATGTTAATAAAAACGCGTATAGAGCGACGTAACTGAACTGAAATGAACTGACATGGTCTAATTTTTGACTAACATACCAATGAACAAGCAGTAATGCATTACAGTAGGCACCGTATAACGGCGTCAGTGGCCTTTGTGACTACGCTAACGTACGCCGTTACGCGTCAACGAATGAACAATGAGTTCGCCCTCATGGGCGTAGGAGCCGCGGGCAGAGGGCAAGTTCGACTTCTCTGCCCCTTTAAGCGAAAGAGTCCCCCTAAGCCAATGTTCGCTCTGCTTTCCCGTTTGCCAGTGCGTTAAAAACTAAACCGTGTCAGTTTAGTTTAGTTCGGTTTCAGTTACGTCGCTGTGTACGCGCTTTAAAACTCAGTATCGGGTAATAATGACAGTTTTGCTTTAAGTGGCATGTCGCTGCTGTTATTGGTACTGCGGCAGGATGTATCGTACGACGATGAAGACGTCTATCACTGCCTCGCATCCAACAAGTTTGGCAGCGCCGGCTTCAGCACAAGTCTCGTCGTTCGAAGTAAGATTCTTTCCTACTTAATTATTTTTCATCGTTGGAATATTGTGACTGCAACAGTTAATGCTTATTCTCCGAAGTTTGCAAATGCGACAAGAAATAGCCTTTATGTAGGCTTATGTTATGCACCACGCATGTATAATATAACGTTTTTCCACGCGAAAACAGCTACTACTTTCAGCGCGTCTTAGCCGTCGCAATTCTGTCCGTCCGTCCGTCCGTTTGACCGTCCACACGGGTGTATCATACAAAAGCGGTGCAAGCTAGGATTAGCAAATTTTCACCTTTAATTGCCCGGACTCTAGTTTCAGGAACCGTAAAGCTTTTCCATAAATTCGAAGGGAGTCACCCCGAACGAGGGCGCTAAATGAGAGGGGGTGGGCAAAATTTGCGATTTTTGGCCAATAAGACGCTGTATCTCAGTAACAGTGCGAGATAGGACCTATGTTACTATTAATCACTAATAGGAAGTCGTATACTGGCTCTCGATTAGCGCCAAATTCAATGACCTTGAATGACCTTGAACGCCAAAATAGGGGGTTTTATGGATTTTTTTGGAGATTTCGGGCTGCGGCACAAGCCTATATCATTCACAAGGTGGCGCCACGGAACTATCGTTATGCGATCCAGATAGAGAATTTGGTATTTGTATATTATCTTAGCGTGAACACCCCAATTTTCAGCTAAACTACTGAACCGGAACTGCTATAGGCTTTTGCACGTCTCGTGAGCATTAGCTCAAATTTTTTTTCAACTATAGCTTTGGATTATTTGCTTACAGAACAGCGTGACTGAGCACTGCTATAATGTCTACTGATGTTTGCAAAAGCTGTTTGCTAGATGATTATAAATATTTTTTTATTTGTATATTCCAGGGTATGAGTTCTCCACTCCTGACATCTGCCCGAGGCCCCACATGTCTGATCTGGTCTGACGTTGTGTCTGTCAGACAGGACACATATAACGCTAGCGCCGCGTAACATGACGGTGAACGTGTCGACGACGGTCGAGCTGGAATGCCGTGCTGACACGGATGACCGTGAGTTGGCGTCACTGAGTGTGCAGTGGTTCAAAGACGCACTGGAGCTAAGTCGTAACCGTGACCCGCGCCTACGAGTTGATCATGACCTGGGCACGCTCAGACTCAACGACGCTCAGGTCCACAGTTATTGTCTGTCCAATGCAATGCAATAGCATTAGACAGAGTATAAAATCACGTGCGTCCGTCCAACATTTGAGGCTTCATATCTCCATAACGGTGCAAGGTAGACGCATGGTCACAATGGACCACCCTTCTCTTTCTTTTTCTCTTTCTCGTCTCCTTTCCTGTTTCCTTTCCCTTCCCCTTCTCCTGACAACGTTAATTTTTCAGTTATAATAATAGCAAAGAATGACAGTAACATTGCTGCTGTACAATTTAAAATTAAACTTTTTGATTTTTTTTACCAGTCTAAACAGCTCACTGATTATATTTATACAGACATATACTGTAAGCTATCAAAATGCATTGGACAGACTCCGTGTTCGTATGAACATTATCTTGTAATAAAAGACGTTTGTGAACGTTTTTGCTTAAATGTATTTGTAATGAAAATAGGAGTAATGAAAATTATCATCGACTGAGCCCCAACAGAACTCAGCGCTTGTACTGTTAACGCTGTCTTATTTCACGCCAAAGTTCTGTGTGTAAAACTAGTTTTATCGTTTAACTTTCCGTCATGAAACCCGTATTAACGCTACGCTATTTATTTTTGTTTCATTTTTATATTTTTACAACCGTCGAACGGTCAGTGCGACAGTGACGGCGATTTGCAATCGAAGTGCCACTGCTAAAACGAGAGCAGATTTTGTATTTGAATTTTGTAATATGTTCTTACATGTTGCCGAATATGAGAAAGTTAATTTAGTGCAAACGTCAAGTGCAAAATATCACGTTTTATTTTTTATTTAACATGTATAAACGTTTTAATTTTTTACAAAAACATGTTTTTAATGTTTTAAAATTATAATTTTTCAACGTTTATGCCCAGGTGTACGACAGCGGCATCTATGAATGTATCGCGAGCACAGACGTTGACAGTGACAGCGCACACGCTCACCTCATCGTGACAGGTATCTCTGCGTTTTTCTAGTATTCTTTACAGTGGGTGGTAGATAAACAACCCCTGAATGTTTTGACAATGTTGTTTAAGTACATAACTGAGTGTTAAAGTTGCTGTGTGGTTAGATCGTCCCGAGGCGCCGTTGAACGTGGAAGTCGGTCGGTGTGGTTCAAGCGTGGCGGAGGTGGTCTGGCAGGCGGCGTCCAGCAACAACGAGCCCATTCTAGACTACATCGTCGACTTCAACACGTCGACTGACTCGCCGGGGGTCCGCCAGGAAGGTGCAGTGGTCGACGCCGCAGCCCGCTCAGCGCTGGTCGCTCTCAGACCGTGGGCAAACTACACGTTCCGCGTCTCTGCCCGCAATCGTCTCGGGATCGGTCCAGCCAGTCGTCCGACGTCGGTCGTCTGTACAACGCCGCCCGCCAAGCCGTACAGCAACCCCACCGACGTCTGCTCTAACCTCACCCGTTCCTCACAGCTTATCATCATGTGGCAGGTTTGTCGGCACACTTCAGTTATTAGTTTATCGCAGCTCGGTTTATCTCACTCAGGCAATGTTCGTTCGTGTGTGCAATTGCAACTGAACGAGAAGGCACAAGGGCTAGTGATCTTGACCTTTGGTCTACTAATATTTAAACTGTTCTAGTGAGAAACCACTTTATGACCTACACGACTTTGTGTTCTTAGCCTTTTGGTTGTGTCATTTATTGATAACCGCCGCTGAAGTTGTCACGTGGAGCAGGTTTAATAATTCTAGCCACAGTTCTGGTTCTGATCTGTGCAATATGTAACCAGCTCTAGAGGTTTTGTTATTTCAATTTGTTAAACGCATAAAACATTGTATAAATTGGCTTCGCGTCAGCATTCGTCTTTAGTTATTCCACGAGTTTCGCGTTCGGCTTGAATAGAAACCGTTAATAGGGTGTTTATACGATCGAGCAAACATCGAGCAGCTAGCTCGACGTTCTGTGGTAATTAGCATGCTAATTAAGAGGGTGGGCGGGTTGTAATTGGAAGGCCTATATAACACGTGATCAGCTGTGGGCTAAGAGCCTAAGCCTAGGCCTACATTTGAGCCAGGGGGCGGGGTTCCAATAGGCCTGCTTGAGCCAGCTCGATGTTTGCTCGA
>Ga0056128_1009175_pt1 | contig 12445 bp, 10 predicted proteins | sample WorMetLIZISLAND2_FD_71113 | JGI IMG/M metagenome (GOLD analysis project Ga0056128, IMG submission 71113) | Marine gutless worms symbiont microbial communities from Max Planck institute for Marine Microbiology, Germany - Olavius geniculatus... ...
ACAAAAACTTGCAAAGCAATCGCATTTACGTGTCTGTGGGGAGAGCTGAACTTTCACATGTTCGAGCAAGACAGTGCACTAGCAGACCGAACTTGCAAAATGTTTACGTTGTTGGATCGCGAGACGCCTGATTTCATGTCCACATGTTTCTCAGTGCTGACGGATAAACATTTTTCATTAGCGAACCAGACAAAGTTCACCATCGAAGCAGGGTAGCAACTGACAGCACTAGTTGAGACAAGCAAGCTTGTACACACGATACATTATGACGTCAGCATTACGTCACGACTAGCAAAAAATATTTAATAAACTGCCGTATTTAGTTTAAATATTTATTTTGAATTAGTATTTGTTCCGCTACGACTGGTAAAAAGTTTGTGTAAATTGATCATCATTTGAGTGAATTAAGAGAAAAACAAAAAGGGGTCCCTTTTAATGAAACACCGTGTAATGTAGACCTGAGAAGGCAAATCGAGCGTGTGAGTGAGTAAGTCTGGCTAGCTGGTCACTGAGTCTGGCAGTGACGGCATCAACGACGCGACTGAAGTGTGCTTTGCCGTGCTGATCTCTGGCTAGCAACATGAACTGGTAGCGGGTGTGTGGGCGTAGGTCGTACACCGTCAGTGAGTACGAGTCGCGGGGTACGACTCGCAGCGTCTGCCAGACTTCCGACTGAGACGACCGAAACCTGCACAGCACTTGACGTGTAGTGACAATTTGGAGCAAAGCTAGAAAAAACGAATTTCGAGGGACAAAGTTTTAAAGTTTTTAGATTTTGAACAGTTTGTAAAGTTTTCAACGTCTTTTTCCTGGCTATTACACAACATCTAGCGCATTAGAGGTTTTGACGACAATTCGCTATATAAATTTACATTTGACATTAGACATCTAATAGCCCACTTACTAGTTAATCGCATTTTATATACTAAGCAGCAAGTGGATCACCTCTATATGGTCATAGACAGCACAGCCGTAGCCTATATGGCGGAGGAGGTTAATGAGTTCAACCCTCTTTTCCCAAAAATAATAATAATCTATTTGGCACAGGTTATTTGACCGGCAGCACTTGGCACAGGGTACTTGTCGTATCGCAGCAAGGACGGCGGCAGCCGAGCAACTGACGACCTCAACCGTAGCAAGTACGGTATCACGGATCCGTCAGTCAGCCAACCAGCACCTCAAGCCTAGCAAGTAGCCTGACTATCACGGATTACCAGTCGGCAAGTTTTTTGCTTGCCTTCAAAAACCTCGAATTTACCACCCATATTGTAGGACCTACGCTAACTTTTGGTGTTCATTATTTTCACATAAATCTTACAAAAACGCTAACCCTAACCCAAACCCTAACCCCAACCCTAACCCTAATCCTAAACTCTAAACCCTACACTACAGCTGCCGGTCAAATAGTCAGTCCAAATCTGTTTCTCACTTAAAAAATCAACAAAACACCTCTTTACATTGCAAATGAATGACAGAATAATATGTTGCTATGAGATGCGAATATGATAGCCGAAATGCGTCAAGATGCATTTGAGTTTGCGGCTAAGGCTCCGCTCCAGATCCCGATAGGAAAGCTTCAACGCTTCCCAGATCCTCTATAGATAGATTTGGGAAAGAAAAAAAGTAGGAATGCAAATAAAAAATAGAAAAAAAGGGAAATGATGGGACGGTAAAAAGGAAAGGAGGGAGTAAAAGGGGGTCAATAGAAAGAAAAGAGAAAAAAGAAAAGTTTAAAAGGCCAACCCCAAAGCAAAAAAAATTCTGGCAACAGCTTTGATAAACAAAAATTAAATCATACACAAACCAACAATTAACTGAGCTCATCTGAAAATTGTTAACAGACTCTAATTTAATCGGTACTAATCTTAATCTACGCATATTATTCACTCATGGCTCAAAGCAAACGTTTCGCGCGTCGTTTGCAAAGTTGCAGAAAAATGAACTGAGTTGGACGACATTATCCGAAGCAATATTAAAGAAGTGTACAAAGCAACAGAAATACTGAAATCTCAGTTCAGTTCAGTTGCGTCCTATATGTACCAAGCGGACCAACTGGCAGTTCAGCTCACTTCTGTCGCTTTATTCACGCCCGATATGCTATTTGTTTACCAGAGGACGTAGTAGTAGTGACGGTGGCGATTGTGCGCCGGAAGCCAGGTCACTCTAGCAGTCGATGAAGCAGTGCGAACCATCACATCGTGCGGACTGTTATGAACTACGCCAACATCAGCATCAACATCATCGACATTATTGTCACTCTGTCATTCTGACCACGCTGCTGCGGATACATGTAACAGTGGCTAAGGCCGAACTCGTTTGGGATACGATACGAATTAAGGCGGACGTATATAGCACCGCTGCCAGTACCGTGTCGACTTAGCTGCAACTTGAATGTAAATTTCGACTGGGAGTTACGGGTTACGACCCCATTCTCCCCTTCCCCCAATGTTTGTAACCACACGAGTGTCCATACCCCCATCTTATTCCGGCTTTAGATGCACCGGTGTGACAGACAGGCAGACCACGCCCCCTAGCGATGCATGCTGACCAAAATAATATACCATATCAGTACACGTTAAGTATAGGCCTATTATAACAATACTGCTGCTACAACTACACTTGTTTTCTTCGATTTTCTGTTCAATCGGATAATTTCTACGCAAATATCCAAAGATAGGTAGGCCTATGACAGCTACCAAAACGTACTTTAATTTTTAGCAACATTTTTACAGATGCCGTTTCTGTCACCAAACCAATAGCGTCAGAGCACTGAAAGTCTAAAATGTGCATCGTCATCTTCTAATAAAACAACGACAAAAATATGATGCCCAGTTCCGACAGGTTGTGCGGCCATCTGTAAGAGGAGTGCAACTTTTATGATCCTAACCCAAGTTTTTTTTTAAACTAAAAAGTGGTACAGCGGTTACAATTGGGCCTACACCGGGGAAATCTTTGCACCAATTTGAATTTTTTCACACACTCCCGTCTCCAAATTCAAAGCCTGCGCGAAATAGATGAACAGACAGACGGACGGACGGTAAGATCCGTATTGCGGTATATTACACCGTGTCCGGAAAAAAAACATCCCAAACATTATCGATTGTCACTCAAAGAAATGTCTACCAATTATAATAATTTTTGGTACAAGTATTTCTGGAATAACTGGCCATCAAATGATCGAAAAATTTACCATCTCACCCAATGTTTGCTTCTGCGCTACCTAGGGAAAAATGAACGAATGAAATATGCGTTAAAATGAACAAAAATACGTCAAAAAAGCATTCCCAACATTATCGTTTGTGACTTGAAGAAGAATTGATAGATTTTAATAAATTTTGGTGCAAACATTTTTGACACAACTGCCCATCAAACGATTGTTCTATAGTTCCCACCTAATTTAATGTCTGCTTCTGCACTACATGGAAGAATCAAAACAAGCGATATGTGCATTAAATTGAACAAAACTTTGATAAATTTCATACATAAGGAACCTGTGGCCTGAACAGCCAGTCAATTACACTGTTTGACTGTCATGCAGTACTGTGTCAACCAGATGACTTTCACGAATGTTGATGAATTTAAAAAGTAACTAGTGAAGTCTGGATTGGTCTGAAGCAGAACATCATTGACACTGCTATCAACAAAACGAGAAACCATCTTTGTCTCTGTGGTTACGTAATGGGCTGACACTTTAAACACTTTTTACTGTAGGCAGCTGTAAAACGGACAATTGGATAAACTGTCAGTCCAGGTGACAAAAATGTACAATAATGTGTTTTTGCCATATTTTGATTGAATCATAATGCTCCCTTGAACAAAAATACAATATTTTGTTAGTTCTGTTTTCCCCAGGTAACGCAAAAGTAAACAGTGGGTGCGGTGGGAAATTAAATGGTCATTTGATGGCCAGTTGTGTCGGAAATATTTCCGTCAAAATTATTAAAAACTGATAATTCTTCCCTAAGCTACGATCAAAAATGTCCAAAATGTTTTTTTCCGGACACGGTGTATAAGACGTCTGTATAATAACTCAGACAATTGCAGGCTCAACGAAGCGCAATGTTAGCGCGCAGCCGACACGCTATTGCCTTAATTTCGATAAAAATCACACCTATCTAACGCAAGCCTAATCCTGGTGAGAGAGGAGCTATAGGATCTTCGCGGTTCCTGGCGGGTGAATCCACTTACTTCCGGTGCTGCATATGGCGGCCGATTTCAGTGGAAGACGTCGACCAGCGAGCGATCAACGAATCGGCGATAAACCAGCTTGTCAGCGACAGCTAAATTGCTTATCCACCGCTGCAGGCGTGTCGCATCGCTGATCTTCCTTTACCCGCATTTACCAATCCCTCTCGTCTCCTCTACCTCTTCCATCGTGGCCCCCTTACACCATTACCCTCCCTGTGTTGATGCCGTCTCTACACCGAGTGGCCGATGGCGCTCGGGAGCGTCGTAAGATCTCATCCCAGCGGCTCATGTTCGACCTCCGGCCGCCAAACGCAATTTACCGCATTCACAGCTGACAAGAACGCCGCTTAGATTACGCCTTCTAGTAGAGTTTCTTGTTATGCGGCTGCCTTATTGGCCGCATTACGCGTTTTACCCATCGGTCCGTCTGTCCGTCTGGGGACCCGCACGAGCCTCCAACTCAAAAACGTGCAAAGCGAACAATTAAATACCAAAATTGGTATGAACGCTCGAGGGCTAGGAGCAACTACTGGCCTGCTAACTTTCAGTACAAAGGGACCCCGAACCTTAGGACTGTAACACGTAATGCCGGGTGATAAATGCAGTGACCTAATTTACTGTGAACGCCTGAGACGATCGCAAATGGCAGTTCCGCATGTAGCTCATGAGATGGGCCTGCACGAACAGCTAAGTCTATACTACACAATCACCTTAAACCTTAAGTTTACATGTAGCCTAGTTTCCGAAACGCAAGCAGCGCACGCAATACAATACAATACAATGGAGAGTCTGCACTCACAAACTGACAGACAAGCTGTCAGTTTAATCTAAAACATAAACTAAAAAGAACTGAAATGTTTTAAAGAAAAATGAAATCAGAGATACTGAAAATAAAAATACTGTAAAATTCAAAACTTTAAAAATGCGAAAAATAAAAAAATAACTGAAATAAAAAAACTAAAATAAGAAAGATAAACAACTGAAAGGTAAGAAATAACTAGAAATTTGGGCAAAGCCCAACGTGAGTCCGCCCGGCGCCCTAAGTCCGATTGGGGGAAATTATGGGGGAGGGGGTAAAGGGAGGAGGGAAAATTTTCCCGGCATCAGTCACGTGGCCCGCACTCAAATGCATTGGCATACGCCGAACGCGCAATGTCGACTTAGGGTAGGTCAACATTAGCGCTTATAACTTGGTTCGTGGTGGACGGAATTTCACAAATTTTTTTTTCAACGCCGAAACGATCGCACTCGTCAACGCCGTTTAGATTATGTCGTTATCTTCATCGGTTTCAGAGATATTTGCGGTCAAACTCGAAAGTTGTCGTAAAACGTACTGAATTTTGGACGTTTTTTGCCCTCCCAAATTTTAAGGGGGGCGGTGCCCCCAAAAGTTGTACTTGCGTTAACACCCCCACCTAGAAACACGTCAAGTGCCAAAGTTTCGTCGGGCTGCACCCTCTAACTCCGAAGTTATAATGGCTCATTTATTGCATTTTAAGCCAATTTTTGACCCCCTTTGAAAAAAGTTGTAAGGGGGCCCCCGTCCCAGGTGGGGGGTGCGCTAGTAAGACTTGGTCATTCTCTAGCGCGTGTAAAAATTTGGGGGCGCAGCACCCCTTAGAGGCCGAAATATGATCTTCCGAAAAATGCACTTTGGGTGGGTACGATTCAACGTCGAGATCTCCAAGGTCACTGGACCAAACTTCACCGGACTTATTTCGCCTAACGCAGGAGGAATCGCGGTAGATGGAATGACTATCCGATTTTGAATACCTTCATTCGTTTCAGAGATATTCGCCGCCGAACTTCGAAGTCGTCCGAAATCAGGCCAAATTTTGCATGTTTTTGGCCCCTGAAATTTTTTTGGAGTGTGCCCCCAAAAATTTTAGACCGGCATTATAAAATAGGGCCTAGTACTGACCATCGTGCAAAATTTCACGCCGGTCGGCCAACGCATCTCGGAGATCTCGCGAGTGGAGAAAAGAAATTTAAAAAAACATCTGCAGCAAAACATAAGTCCTTCCGAAATCGTTTTCGGGCGGACTAAAAAATAACGATAAAAAATAAAACTGTGAAAAAACTGAAAAGAGAAAAAATAAAAACCGTGAGCATGTCCGAATAGCCGTGGAGTCAGTCCGAGGGGGTGCCAGAATGTCTATGGAGGATAAAATTTGAGAAAAAGAAAAGTCTTGAGATTGGAATAAAAGAATGACCGGGTGATGAATGACAAGAGTGGTGATAGTGACAGTGATGAGGTGAGATGATCATGGAAGTATGGTGAGTCAGGAAGAGGCAGATCAAGACGTGGCTGACGAAGTGAGTGAGTGAGTTGATTCCAGATATGAGGTGATGCATAGCGAAAGGAACGACTGGTAATTTTAAAGGAGGAATGAGTAGGTGGACGAGCGAGAGTGCCGACAGACGGAGATCGAGTGTCACGTGGTGTCTGGAGAAAGATTAAGTTAACGCAGCTGACGCAACGGCCAAAACGCAAGGATAAAAGCGGTGTCTGTTGTGTTGCGTCCGTTGCGTGGCGTTGGATGGTATCTAGGCTCCGGTTGACACAACGCCGAGTTATAGGGTGTTTCCATGATCCAGCAAACGTCAAGCATTACATTTGCTGGAAGTTTGCTGGATCGTGTTAACACCCCATTACATGTAGGCTACTGACAGTGAACAATGAGGACGGTGACGGTGACGATGCTTGCAGCCAGGTTGCTAGCGACACATTCGTAGACGCCGTCATCTTGCAACGCGACGTCGACGATCGTCAGATTACCGACGTCTTGCAGTGTTCGCGTCGAAGGCGGAAAGTCACCGAATACCTGAGTGTAGACGCAGAACCAAACAGAACAGAACTTTGTCAGCGGATAGCGGAAAAAGCAGAATAGGCCTACGCACTGGGCAGAATACGTGTGCTAAAATCAGCTTAACTCACACATCTTTGCCATTTTAGTGCAGTCTGTGCAGTGTGCATCTTTTTAAAGATGTGGGCTCTAGCAATAATATTGATGTCGACAAAATCACGATACAAAGAATCCGCGCATGGCGTCGTGGTAGAGGCAGGGGCTGAAATTTTAGCCTGTGGAAAAGTTTTTTTTACCCAAAATACAGAACTTGTGTCTGAAAAACACAATTTGAGCAGAATTTTAGTAGCAAAATTAAAATTCTGAGCACTCGTGATTTCTGCACTCAGAAAATCGTAACTTCGTGTCTTTTTTCTTTTGTAACTCACGACGCCCTCCTGCTGGGATTCCTATCGACATCCGAAAACAATACACAGTTCGCGGCGGCAAAGGTTTAATACATCCCAAGTGTTTCTAGTCATCATCATCATCATCATCATCATCCTTGTCGTCGTCGTTATAATCATTATTAAGCTTATTACAGTATCGTCTACTATTAACCTTTTTCCAGATAATGGACGGTCGCGGATCGCCGTCGGCAGCACACGGCATGCTGACTGTTGATCCAGGTAAGACCGTATAGACAGCCGACGGGCGCAGAGTGAAGGACGGCAGATCTGCACATAATTATCACAATCAACATGTATGCACTTCACAACTCCTCCCAACTCGGCCTGGCCATCCCTCCGTGCATTGGTGCAATAAGTACCAACGATAGATGAGGCATAAACAGGCACACCGCGCGATGCAGTAGCCCGGTATCCGTGGTATGGTACTGTAGCGTGGTGTCTGGCTGAAGACTGAGAAAACGGAATTCGGCGCCGCCCTATGTATGGACCATACCCCGGAAAAAATTTTGCGTTTACCTGACCTGTCTCCTATCGCGACGATTCTTTTACCGCACGATGCACACACACACACAGGGTGCATTACGCTGTATTGCCACCGGAAGTCGTCTGTCCGTCCGTATCGTATTCGTTAATGACGTAGTGATAAATGGGCCTAATTCAGATCTTTGCTCCTCGAGCTTCAACGTCGGAGACAATAATGTACCCGGTCTTAGGCAAACATCTCTAAATATCGGCCGGAATATGTCAACAGGCGAGAACGTGTAACAGTCTCAACAACGCTGCGAGACAGAGCTTTGTAAGGCGCACTATTTGCTCATCGCAAGAAGTAACGAACGTAGAGAGCCAGGTACAGCAAGGCCCGGGGAAAACATTCTCGCAGGGCCCGTCTGAGGAAAAAAAATTTGAAATTTGCTTTTTAAAATGACATTCCGGAGTAGGCCTACTTTATATTTTTCAGCATTATAGCGGGGCCCCTAAACATCGCGGGGCCCGGGAAAAATTTTCCCCCTCTAGACGGGCCTGGCTCATCGAATTTCATTTCGTACACGTTTCTTCTTCTGTGTGCCAAAATTATAATCAGACAATCCAAGTCTCACGCATCTCGAGTGAGTGTATCGCATTTTCAGTTAGGTCTAACTCACGCTTTGCCGCCTAGGCCTACCAATTTTTTTTCTACAAATATGGTCTCATTTTCAACAGTCGACTGTTCAGAACGATAACAAATTGTTTTTACCAAATGCATGTAATTTTGAGCTCCCCGGAAACCCTAGCTAGATTTTTTTGGTGTGGGGGAGTCTGCGTTCCGGTAGACCTCTACCAGTTTCGAATCTACTGGACAACGATTTTAACTCAAGCATAAATTTCTAGTATTTCATTTTAGTATTTTAGTATTAAGATTAAGTGCTGTCACGAGCCTCGTATGCCTATGTCTTGCTAACAGTTTTATACGAGTTATTGTGTATACGTATCTGTATTGTGATAAATAAGCTTAAATGATGTTGACGATGCTGACGCTGACGTACCTTTGACGCTGACCCAGATGGGATAGTCGGTCCTGAGATCGTCAAGTGGTGAGTAAGCGGAACAGTAGTAGAGTCCTTCGTCGTTGTTTGTGACCGACTCAATGACCAGAGCTCCTCGACTGTCAGTTGAACGTCCGCCCTCAGGCTGTTCAGTGTCTACCACCTGGTTGTCCTTGCTCCAGACGATTAGCGTAGTGGGCGGGTCGGCGAAAGCTGGACAGTTGATGTAGCCACGAACGCCGCGACTCAGCATGACTCGCTGCTGGTCTCTGTATAAACCACCACAGCCGTTCATCCACATCAGCAACAACATCAGCAGCTGCATCAACGACGACTGAACCGATGACGACTTACGCACCGAAGGAATCATTTCTCCCGGCAACTAGCTCCTACTGGTACAAGCCTAGTTCTCCGAGCTCGGCGTCAGAGATCTGTGACGCAGGTCCAACTTACTCGCATGACTTCATCCTCCTAGATCTACCTGGCTGTGAAATAACGGTTTGTTTCGCAGCACGCCGCGGGGCGATCCTATCTGAGCTGATCGTTGAAGCTATTAGCCACGTGTCTGTGAATGGATGGACATAGGTCTACGGATGTCCTGCGGGCACGCGGCGCTTAGTGCTTAGTGACGGCACGCGCTGGTCGCTTGCCAGCTCAGCTGTGTAACGCGGATGCCTGGCGTCCAGTGGTTGATGGCTCTGTATGTCAGCCTTTGCAGCCGCATCGCCTCGTCATCGATTGTTGACCCTCCAGCAGCAGCAGCAGCCGCAGCAGCGTCTGAGTGGCGCGGGCGGCTAGCCGCTGCAGCGTGTACAGACGCAGACCGACGTAAACTCAGGTCGCTGATGTCAACGTGTGATAGAGCCGGCACGCACGTCGGCGCGCACATAGCATACATCATCATTAGATTAACTGCGTGCCCCTGCAGACCTACTGAGCTGCCGCACGCCATCACAAGTAAGTAAGGCTGCGTCCTGTCTCCGAGTTCTCGTCATAGCTGCATTGAATAGCGACCTGCTTTCAGCATTCTTTCACCGATATGATCTGCAGCGAATTAATTAGCTATCAAGTGATCGTTAAAGATCCCGTCGCACTCGGAACGGCCTAATCCCGGCACAGCACGAAATTCATCCATGAGCGCGCGTTCTCTGTCCCACGCCTTACTGCATAGAAGGCACTGCTGACATTCTTAAAACCACTGATATTGCTGCAGCCACGTTCGAAAGACAACTCAAGACTTACTGCACAAACTCTTAAACTTGATCTGTCACTTTCTCTAACGCATTTCAGTGACTCCTGCATGCTATGCTACTGGACATTAGTCCGAATGAAATTTTATTGCGAGCTAAAAGAGCGTTTCTGATGACAGCAATCATTATTTTGAAGTCCGAAAAGTAAGCCACCAATTCTTTGGAAAAATAATTCAACTACTAAATATTAATAGACTTTTTAAAACGTAGTAATAATATAGCGTTTGCAATAAATTGACGCTGTAAAGTTACAAATATGACAAGTTATATATACTGCTTGCTAGATATACGTGCTGGCGTATAGGCATATACGGAAAATCCTCCTAGACTTTTTGCATGCTTTGGGTTTTGATAAAAAAAGCTGTAATGCATATAGAATACAATAGATTATTTTCATTTACATGCATTCCAAATTCTTCTAGGCTACTTCTCTTAGTCATAGTGATACAACCCAACAAAAACTATTGTAAACCTGGAAAACGCTCGTGAAAGTGCATATTTCCGTTAAATGAGTTTTTACAAAATAGGGCTTACTTAGGCATTTTGCGAACTTGTTAGTTGAAATAATAATACTAAAATTCTTCCTTTCCTATTTTTTTAAAACGTTTTGTTAAAATTTTGGTCTTTTTAGCTTTCGAACAACTATGGGACATTTCTTCGTTTGCATACTCTAAAAGTATTACGTATCGTGTGCTTGCTTGTTAAAGTTGCGTCTGTCAACTTTACATTAAACGAATATATGATGATGACGATGCTAATAGCTATAACCATAGCGAAATGGCAGCACGCGGTCACGTCATTGCTATTGCAACGTCACGCCGGCGCCGCTGCATTATGAGTCACTATGATGTGCACAGACACACATACACTGCAGACAGACAGAAGTGAATACATAACCTCCGCCAGCTCACTACGTTCACTTCTGGCGGAAATAATTATAATGAAATCAAGTACAATTGCAGACGGAGAGACAAAGAACAAATGTATTTATCCGAGGCCGTGTTTCATGGTCCAACAAACCAACGACCGACAGCCACAATCATGTCACGAACGAATCAGCAGCAAAGTAGCCTAATTAAAAAGTAACCAAATGAAACTGTGCATCAGCTAGTTTCTGCAGTAGCGTCGCGTCGTGGCAAAGGGGACAGGGAGCAATTGTCCACCCTAAATTTTTGTCTGTCGAAAAATTGTTGGAAAAATATTTCTGTCGGAAAATTTCAGTCCAAAAATGCAAAATTCGCGGCTGAAAACAGATATTTTAAAGGAATTTATGGGCATAATCGGAATTTTCAGCACCTTAAATGCCCTCTTTCAGAAATTTGTAATTGTTTGTTGGAATTCTGTCGGAAATCTGCCTGGTCTGTCAAAAAATTGCAATTTCCTGCGGTCCTGCCACGCTTAACTTTTAAAAACACGACGCCGCTGGCCTTTCTGTTTACATAAATTTTAACAAATCACTAGGGACATGTTCCCTCTTTCAGAAAATAAGCGGCAGACAGTATTCCCAAATCCCACCCGACTTGACAGGCGGTTGATAAAATTTGGCGGCTGCTTACTTTCCTGGACCATCAGTGGCGCGTGGCAGAGAGGGGGACAATCTCACTAAATTTTAACCTGTCAGAAAATTTTCTTCTCGTCTGAACTTTTTCAGCCAAAAAGACAAAAGTTGGGCCTCAAAAGCCCATTTTTGGCTGGGGATTAGAAGCAAAATTAAACTTTTTAGCACCCATAAATCCATAATTACCTCTGTCGAAAATTTAAAGCTGACTACAAGAAGACTGCAACCACCTGCTCCTTTCTTTCTTAACCCCCAACGCCGCTGTAGACCATGCCGTGCGTTTCTCAGCTTAGGCCAATATCACAAAGTTTTTCATGCTTAAAAATAATCATTGTTTTGCCTGAGAATCATGCAGACTCTGACTCGCATTGTACAGTGTACGTGCTTGTGTGCTGTTACATCATCTGCAAACAAACGCAGATTTAAATGTTGATTGCGGGCAACCAAACTGCAACCGACCCGGGTTAACTTCTCCCCTACCCCCTCCCCTCTCACGGGTTTGCAGGGTGGGTTAAATTAAAAAGACTTATGGTCCTAAACAATAAAATTATAAGAATATTACAACAACAGAAAATTCGTGTACATACTGTCGAGTTATACAAAAATTATAATACACTACCAATCCCTGAATTACATAAATATCAGTTGCTTATGTTAGTTCATAAATTTG
>Ga0056128_1009176_pt1 | contig 12445 bp, 5 predicted proteins | sample WorMetLIZISLAND2_FD_71113 | JGI IMG/M metagenome (GOLD analysis project Ga0056128, IMG submission 71113) | Marine gutless worms symbiont microbial communities from Max Planck institute for Marine Microbiology, Germany - Olavius geniculatus... ...
CAAGCATTGCAGTAGGCACTATCTAAAGCCTTGGTCGCTCATTGGTCAGTTCGTCAAATACCAAACCCTGTCGGTTCAGTTCAGTTACGTCGCTGTGTGGGGGGCGCTGAAAATGCAAGTACGGAAAATGCAAATACAGAAAATGCGAATACGTGCCTGTAAATATTTTTTTGTGGAAATTACAGTAAAACTATTAAGTCTTTGTCAAAAGAATATTAAAACAGCTGAACAAAATGTGCATTTTTGTGCTTTATTGTAAAACATAGCGCAGTACAAATTGCCACATCGACAAAAACGGTTTATATGAAGATTAGTAACTAGGACTAAAAAGTACGGGTAGGCTTGCACAGTCACTTGTAGTGTCTGATGTTAGAAGAGTTCAGACAGCGAATGAAATCATGAACTGGTAGAAAAATATGAAGCAATTCCTTCACTTTGTTGAACGCCAAAATGTACAAATATTTAGTTTTTCTTGTGATAAGAATAAAACAGACGGGAAACATGTATTGCTAGAGGGCAACAAAAATTGTAAAGAGTTGATAGAACTGGTGTCGATAAATTTATGCACGGTATTTCATAAAAATGTGCCGTTTTATGAAACGGCGTGTAAAAAAGTTATAGGGTGTTTACATGATGAAGCAAACATGAAGCAAACATGGAGCAAATGTATTGAATATACACGTGCACGACATGTGCTCTAAGTTTGCTTTATGCTTCCTTCATCGTGTAAAAACCCCATTAATAGCATTACGGTTGTTTTGCTTACTGCTCGCATTGCGTGAGTTCCAGTAACTAGATGTGGAAAGCAAGTTCTGCCATAAGTAAGTAAGTAAGTAATACGTGAATCTATGTAATGCCTGACGTTAGACAGAAACTCTACTTACTGTTTGTCCTCACAGCGTGAAATGACAATAAAACAATCTTTTCAACGTAGCCTAGGCCTATCTGTCTTGAGTTTTTGCCGATTTCAGATCAAAATTCGTCGTAAGCGTTTTGCAGCCTGCATCCTTCTGGACCCGCTACAACAGCTTACAGCGTTCCCTTAGACCCACCAACTAAATTCATAAATTAGAACCCTCACAGGCAAAAAGTAAAACCAAGAAAAATAGAGCAACGTGCAGAATAACGAAGTGAAGAGAGAAAAAATGGTGTGGTACCGAGAAAAGTTGTTTGCGCAGGCCTAGTTTATTTCTGTAGTCACGCGCCATAATTGGCGTCGAATAGAGTGAAAAATAAGGGCAAAACAGACACACTTCATTTCTACAGTATCTGCGAAAGCACATAATTTTGGCCGACTGTTGTTACCTGCTGGGCAAGCATAGCAAGCAGCGGGAAGTGAATTGTCGTCGAGACATCCACAAGGCTGAGCTTCGGTCATCGTTTCAATACACTTCACATACCGCGTTCACGTAGAGTGTCTTCATGTAGCCGACACTTCACATAGCGTCGTCCGTTGTACGTGTACGGGAACGAACAGTCAGCTATACCCAGATCTACGGCGACAACATCCGTACAGCATGAGCCTATAGTAAGTAGGCCTATACAAGTATTCGAGTCCGGGCATGTAGGCTACACTAAGGTATAGGCTGCTATAGGCTTTCGCGCGTCTCGTGAGCATTATCTCGAATATCTTGTTTCAGCTAGGTACTAACGACTTGTAGTAAGTATGCCTAATTTTGTGCGCCGACTTCATATTAGGCAATGGTACGTATATAGACAACAAAAATAAACTGCCAAAAAGCAAACTAACAGCACAAAAACCAAAATAACAATAACAAACTACACATGCAGAAACACCCCTCTGAGGTAGAAAAATCAATACTAGCCGGTGCGGGTGGGGATCAGGCGATACGCGTTCACCTTTACTAGGCGGCGTACAACACTGTGTGATCCCATATGGCATATCCCATAAGTTTCTGTAAAGACCTTACTGGACGCATTTAACTTTTGACCTTTATTTTTTGCCGGCGTGGCAATGTCAAGTTTTCTGCTAGAACTCCATTAGTAAGCTAACTGTGCCGGTTAGACCTAACGCCAATGCGTCATCGCATAATAATGATAGGACTATGCATCGACTTGCGTTCGGGTACACAACAAACAAAAAAGCTGAAAGGTCGCCGGGACGCTGTTTTGTACAAATGCGCATGTGAACAATATATGCCGAACTTTACCGAGCAAATAAACAACATCGGTGCCGCCCGTGTTCAATAGATCGAGTACCGGTTACTTCAAACGTGCCGATGACACTCAAGAATACCCTGGAAAAATATTGGCTATGCTTCGACCACTTAAGAATGACTTTCGCGTACGCCGGCCTATCAAACTGCGGTGTTAGTATTGACCAAAGAATAATAATTCTGTTTCATCAAAAAATCTCGAGTTTTGATGATCGTTATCATATCGTCACTATAGCTGCGTTAAATACATAGGTGCATTAATAGACTGATCACGGCTTGTGCGATAGCAACAAGCTGCTGTATAAGCGATGTGCCAAGTCAACGGGAAGGCCAAAATTTTGACCCCCACAGCTCCCACATTTTTCAAACGATTTTAGTGAAACTCAAAACCAAGTAAGATATCCGGGATACGACTCCACACGCAAAATGTGGTTGATGTGGGACGACGGAAAAGGGGTCTGCGCATTTTCCGTTACTTTTTGTGTTCTATTCTTTTTTGTATTCTTGCTCACGCCTACAGGTCACACCAGAAGACCGATCACGACCGTTTATGTCTCAAAACGTGTGTTTCCTATACTGTGTCGAGTGAAACGTTAAACCCTACTCATTCACTCAGTTACTTATCCATCCAAGTGGTATCCATTTGATCGCGACCCGATAAAAAGTCGAACCCTTGACCTTTCGATCTTAAGTTTAACACCCTACCGTTATGTCATCGAGCCACTTGTAAGTACAACTAACCAGCTGTTGGAGGCACTGTAGTTGTAGTAGTAGTAGTCGTAGTTGTAGTTTTCGTTGATGTTGTTGCTGCTGCTGCTGTAGTTATTCCTGTCGCTTCTGTTATCGACACCTGAATTGTATTCATAGTTGGAGTTGCAGCGATTGTTGCCGTCTCTGTTGCGCAAATCACAATAAACGCGCATAATTACGTAAACTTTTTTCCGTGTTACAATCCTTATGGTGCGGCGCTGATCTCCGGCTTCTTGGTTTTCAGCCAGACACCAGTTTACACTGTTAAGACATGGATACGGGCATAGTGCAGCGGACGGTGTGCCTGTTTACGTCCCAGTTTTCACTGGTACTCACTGCGCCTACCACAAAGGGATGGCCAGGCTGAGTTGACCTGGGGGTTGGTTGCATATTGTTTGCCCGTCTACCAATCAACGGTCATCCATCCAACTACTAACTGGACCCGGCGTTAGTTAACTTCGCTGATCGGACACAATATGCCAAACGCCACAGTAGACACCGCAACCATTATCGCAATAGGGGTGATTAAAATGTTAGTAATTGAGTTAAAGAATAAATCCATTATATCGCAGCAATTTATATACAATTTATCTGGGCTATTATAGTTAGTGTTTCTTGACCTAAGCTCATAATACAGTTCACACAATGTCGTTTGTGATGACCCATATAGGCCCTACTGACTGTGTACTGCGATGTCATTGTGTAAGAATAAATGACGACGATGATGATTTTTTTTAAAATGACAAATGGCCGAAAGTGCTAACATACTACAACAAAAATGATAATGATGACGAATAGGCCTAAGCCATGATGTCGCAGTAAACAAACAGTTACGTGGAAATAGTGAGAAAAAACGTATTAATCAGTTAAACTAACCAGCTGTCGGTAGAAAATTATTAGTAGTTGTTGTTGTTCTTGTCGCTGGTGTTGTAGTTGTCGCTGTCATTTCAGCAGTGGTTACTACAACACGTAACAAAATATATGCTTTACTTGTAATATAGCCTAGCACATGAAACATTACTGACTGATGCTTGAAACGACTAGAAGGTCAGCGCTGAGATCGCACAAAACTCGAATGGAGAATGGAACACCTGATGTCTGCATATAATACCGATTTAAGGAAATTTTATGCAGACTAGGGCTCTCTATCGCTACCGAAATCTGACCAATTCATACCTCGTTGATACGCGAGCCATTCATCGCTTCTGAGCAGTATTTTGTCTACATCTGTTTTTAACATTTATTTATATTACAACTTATCACGTTTTTTTTCAAATTACGTTCGTAACTTTTTGAGTTATCAACTGTTATCTAGTTGACGAAAAGACAAACAGACATGCAGGCAAAACGACAGACCCTGTAACGCAATAAATAACTAATTCATCTGCAGATGTGGAGCCAAACAATAAATAAAACAAAGACATTTTGCATCAGAAGGAAAACACGTAAATCTATAAAAGAAAAAACACCGTGTGTAGGCTAGTAATAGTAGTGTCTGATACCTGCAGTGAAAGGCAAAGCATTTTCATCTTTCTGTAAATCAATCAAACAAAGCAAAACTAAAAACTAATCTCGGACAAGCCTACAATAATATTTTTTTATAAAACGGAAAATAGGCCTACATTTATGCGTAAATGAGCGCAAAAATTAACACAGGCGTCGAATTGCGAACAATTTATGTAAGCAACAAGCCTATTAATATGAATAATTGATCTTTAAGAGAAGCAAACAACTTTAGCTGCTAATGTAGCGTATTCATACGCAAAATACATCGAAGAATAATAATAGGCCTAACTATGTGTCATATCTGGTTATCAATAACTGTGATTCATTGTGCATGATGTAGAAACGAAAGAGTTGATGGTCTTACGGAAAAGAGAAGGCAGTGTGATTCGGTGGAGGTGTTGATTGGTGGGCCGTTGTAGAGCTGGCAGACAGGCTGCAGATTGAGCGGAGTTCTGTAGTTGTAATAGCGACAGTTGTCATCGGCTGAGCATCTGCTGGAACAAGCTGATAGCGAGTCACCTCCGTGGGTGGCAGCAGGACTGTCCAGCGCACACGAATCCGTTCGACCGTTTGCACGTACGACCTTGTACTGATGTATACATTGTGCGCCGATGACTAGTGCTGTTGGACTGAAGAAAATCGTCAGAAACAGACTGGTTGACATCTGCAGAGCTGACATCGTCACGAAGCTGCAAAGCGTGCGAAAACAAATGCTAGGTAAAATACACACTTACAAAAAAAATCTTCGAATTAGAAACGCTGATTTCTGGCAGTTTGCAAAAGTAAGTAAGCGCGTTCCAGGTTGTTACAGTTAACGCGCTATAAAAATTACTTATTTACTTACTTACTGAATACAAAATTACCCGTAACATTTTGATATGTGTGTGTTACATAAATATTCTAAATTACTGTCATGTTCACACTAACCGTCCAACTTCTATTTATCAAAATTACAAATTGAAAGCGTTTATAAACGTATGTTACAGCTCACACAGTAACTGTGGTCTGCAAAGCGTCTGCGCTAGGCCTATATAAAATCAACAACCGCTGCGTGACCGTACATGTAGCAACAGTTGCTAGTGGCAACGGCTGCTAGTTACAGTTGATTGGCTATTCCAAGAGCACCCTGTTTACTTTAAAGCCGTACCGGCGCGTGAGTTAAAGTACCCGTCTTGGTGACAACAAACATCATCAAACAATGTCCGCTACGTCAGACTTCCATCGCTCATCAATCTTGACCAATATCTTGAGTTCAAGCTTATTTTTTCCGGTCATCCAAATAGGCCTAGGCCGTAATACGGCAGTGGCTTAGACCGAAATTTTCATTGGGGGGCTCGTCTCCTTTCCATTTTATTTCCCTTCCCCAATTTGTCCCTTCTCTCTCTCCCCTTTCTCTTTTACCTTTCCCCTTTAATTCCCCTGTTTTTCTTTTTTCCCTTCTATCCCCTTCCTTAAAAGTAAGACTTCCAAAAAATCCAGCTAGAGGGTCTGGGAGTGCTGTGAGCTCCCCCAGCGGGGTCTTGCCGTGACCGGAACTATCATCTTAGTGTCGACGGAGTCTAGATTGAGTTCTTAGTCTTGAAATTTTGCTTGCTCTCTGTACCACTGAAAATTGCGTGAATTTATGTTCTAACTGTACTATAAATATCTCGACTTCTGTCAGCTGGGCTACTCGCCACCCGAAGAATCGTCACTAAAGTCCAGTCCCGCACACAAAATTTTATCGAAATTTTTGATATAAACTTTGTCCAGCTGTCAAAGTTGACAACGACAAAGCCTTCGAAGTTCGACACGACGAAGTCTCATATTTTTTATACGCGAGAAACCGAATGTCCCAAACGGTTTAATAAGCCCACCGCTGCTGCCGCCTGCCGACTGCTGTCGAAACAGAAATGCTACGTCTGCTCAAGGACAGCGTTAGTTTTATCGCCATTCGCTAACACAAGGCGAATATTGCTTATGTAGCATAAAAAATTGCAGTTCATTTGAAAAACCCTTTGTTCGACGCCTCGTGCAAGTTAGAAAAGTGTGTCGGCCGACCAAGTACTCAACCGACATCGTGCGGCCGTTCGCGTAGAAGAAGAAGAGTAGGCCTACAAACAACCAAAAAGGTAACAAATCACTAAAACCCCTATTTTATGGTTCAAGGTCGTTTAGATCATCGATGTTGATACCACTAAAAGCTCGTCACTAGTGCTTATTATGATAAGCAGCATGTCTGTGCTTATCTGCAGCCGTTTTCTCTTAGACGAGCAATTAACGGTATCCTAAAATAACCACTTTTTAGGGAACATCCCTTATAGAGTGTTTACACGATCCAGCAAACGTCCAGCAAACTTCCACCAAACTTCTAGCAAACGTCCAGCATTAGCGCGTGTATTCTGAATACATTTGCTGGAAGTTTGCTGGACGTTTGCTGGATCGTGCAAACACCCCATTATTGATACCCGCTTGCGCAGGCCTCCTTGGACGTAGGGGGTCAGGACTTGGACTGCTAAAATCTACCTTTAATGATAAAAAAAATTGCGTACGCAGGTTGTTTTGGTTTATCCTTAGCCAATAGCCACGTCGTTGCAATTCACTCTTAAAATGTGTGTCGCAGAGCAAAACCGCGAAAAATCCCTCTATTTTGGCGGATCAAGGTCGTTTAAAGTCGTCGATGTTGATAAGCGTAAAAGGCTCGTCACCAGTCATCAATCTGTAAAATAACACAACGTTTAGAGTTGGGCAGAAGAAAATAACCTGAAGTTGAACTGCCTGAAATCCAGGGAAATAATACTCACCGGCAGTGGAACTCGGCATAAGTCGGTAGCACTTCCTGGGCCCTGTCTAGGCATCCGTCAGGTACACAGTCACACACTGGCCGTCGTAATAAATGACAGGTTGACCACGTCAGTTTACTGTTAGCTTCATGCTCGAGATCGCTACGTGCGATCCGAGTTCTCTGCAATCATGCGGACTGCAAGCAACGTCACTCACAGATGTCTTTCGTGCGACCATAATTGCGAACCTAATGGACTGCTCTTTGGCTTGGTCGAGGTCTGACCTCGCATGATCGTGCCCGGGGATTGCCGCTTTCTTGAGACGAAAGGTAAACGATACAGATGCTGTGCTGATAGCGTTCCTGCGATCAGTGACGTTTTTGCTGAATCTGATCAATCTCTGTTCAGGCGAATACCAAAAATAACAAATCTCACGTCCTTAATTAGCTTGCGCCTACGTGAGAAAAATAATACCCCGTTTACACGAAGAAGCACGCATGAAGCAAATGCGTTGAATATACACGTGCCCGACGTGTGCTCCAAGTTTGCTTCATGTTTGCTTCCTCGTGTAAACGGGATATAACTGTAGTAGTTATAATTTGCGCTTACGACAACACGACAGACAATTAAGTAGGCAATGTAAACATATCAATGACTTACTGTTTTTTTTTATTAGAATGTTGTATAAAGACGCAAACTGGCGATTTAAAAATTGCTTTATATTCCTTTGTTGCACTTTTTATTTTGGCATGTTACGTCGTTGCGGTTGTGTTGCTATAAATGATATTGTTATGGTACGCAGCATGTCTGTGCCTATTTGCAACCGTTTTCACGCTAGACGAGCTAAGAGCGGTAAAATAACGTTTTTTAGGAAGGTACCTCTCTTTCACGTTCTCGTTCGCGGGGAACTCCTTCACTCAGCGGCATGAACCTTTGTCTCGAAATATTAGAATCTCATACGGTGAAACCCCGAAGTCTCTATCTCACCTGGGCTCCAATCGGTACCGGGTTGTGACGGACGGACAGACAGACAGAATTATCATAGCTAATACGCTCTATAGCTAGCTTAGCTAGCTGTCGCGCGTAAAATAGGGCGAAATATACGAGGGTCGTTCAAAAAGTTTTGCAAGTCGATACAATAGACTGAAAAGGTTTTCAAAATTTCTACACCAACAAAACGCATGTTTCTCCTAAACACGCATAAGCCTAAAGCGGATATGACGTCACTGTAATGTATGACGTCATAGAGCGTCAAACAGGAACGATTTGGAGTGCCAAAAATGTGCATTTATTGGTGTATAAATATTGAAAAGTTTTTCAGTTTAACATATCGACTTGCAAAACTTTTTGAACGCCCCTCGTATGACCAACATAACGTGCAATATTGAGCATTAATAGTATTTATTGCATAGGTCTACAAACTACACGTGATGGGCTCTACAATATTAAGATGCACATTCCCATACACATAAAACAAATAGCAAAACGCATTAATAAAATTGTTCTTTATGTGCAAGAAATAGCATCAAATCGAGTGTACGAACGCAGCAAAATAAATTCAAAAAATGAATAGCCAAGGTAATTTGGCAAAAATGCGGAATTGTTGCAAGTTCACCCAAGATCTCGTTTCTCGTTTGTATTCGGCAGGTGGCATCACAATTTGTAGTTGCATGTTTTGGCCGTCGGTTCGACTCATAAATCTCCTCTTTTCGTAAAGGTCAGGGACCTTATCATGTGTACCTGCCGATAAATAAATGAATAGGCCCTATACGTTAAGCTTACAGATAGGTTATCTGAAACATTCGGCGAAATTTACGCGTTTGACAGCGGCCTACGTTTAGCCAAAACGTAGCCAAAATAAACGAAAACAAAATCCGCACAGTGATTCTTACAAATGTCGGCCACGCGTTCAGTAAAATGCTGCACACGGGTAATGTTCAACTTAAAGCGCGTACATAGCGACGGAACCAAACTGATTTGGACTGATCTGTAATAACTGTGTCAGCGCAGTTTAGTTTAGTTTGGTTGCGTTGCACGGACTGTATAATACAAAAGAAACAAACGGGCAGTTGAGTTCGTTTCATTTTCGCACATAACGTTTAAAATTTAGTAAAAAAACTTTTTAAAATTTTTGTCTAAAAACATTTACATAGCTTTTATTTATATAAAAAACAGAATTTCATACTTTCACAAAGCTATGCTGCAACTACGACTCGCTTCGTTTGGCAACAAACAGTTCGGTTTATTACATTTCTTTTCAGTTTATTCCGCTAAATACACAAACCCAGTTTAGTTCAATCAATCAAAAAATTCAAACAATATTTGTAGGGCGTTCTCAGACTTGCCACAATTACGAGTACCGTAAAACATCTAATAGAAGCCCCCCGCTTCTATCAGTAGCCTACTCCGGACTTAGATCACCGGCTTGTATTGGAGACACGGCTACTATTAAAACATTGTCGACCTGCCATACCAGGATAATAGGGGCCTGCACTTTTTCTGTAGATAGTGTGCACAGTATTAGGCTTATCATTAAAATACAATTTAGAGTGAGTGTATACTACTACTGCACGTACAAATAAGCCTGCTATTACTGTGCTACTACTAGGGCCTACTACAACTGCACATAGTAGGGACTACACTTACAAAAAGAAAAACAACTACTACTACTGCTACTTGAATGTACGGCTTATATTGGAGACCCGGCTTATGATAGGGACCCGGCTTTTTGTTTGAGACCCTGCTTCTATTAAGACATCCGCCTTAGATTCCTGGCTTGTATTGGAGACCCAGCTACTACATATGTATATGAGACCAGGCTTGTATTAGCAGTTTTACGGTAGGCGCGAACAAAAAAGCCAAGTCTAAAAATTTTGTTTCAGTTAATGTCAGTTCAGTTTCTTTCTTTCGCTCTGTACGCTCTGCCTTTATTTGGGTTTCATCATCATGCGGCTGACAGCAAGCTCGTGGGTGGGCACCGTATAGGACATGTGTTTCTGTCCGTTGCACATCAGACAGATCTTGTAGCATCCGCCCAGATAGTCCTCGAATACGCGTCTCGCTAAGAATAGAAGGCTGAGTTGGTCTGAGCGGTTCCCTGTCAATACCTGGACCGTCAAAATTAGCCCACTACATGAACCCTAACCCTAATCCTAACCCTTATCTTAACCCTAACCACATTCCTATTACTAACCCATAATCCCTAACCCTAACATTATACCAATCTCTAACCCTATCCCAAACCCTAATCCTTAACCCTGTCCCTACACTAATTTCTAACGCTAACCCTATCCTTAACCTTATTTCCTAAACCTAAGCCCTATATCACTGTGTCCAGGTTTTGTCGTTTCCGGTTTTGTCGGTCCCGGTTTGGTCAGTACACCGGCTTGAGCACATCAGGCAGATCTTGAAGCAAGCGTTGAACCACCATCCGCCGCGCTTCCAGTTGGCACAGTTGCCGCTGCTGCTCGCGTCGTTGTCACGGCCACGTGCTGTGAACTTCATGCCGTGGTGGCGTAGGTTCGCGGCGTTTGTTCGAAGCGAGTTGCCTCCGTCACCGCGGTACCCGGACACGTCCAGTCGATATTATACTTATGAGCTTACCTTATCAAAGGCACCCCTTTGCCAATTATTTCCTAACGACATACATTTAATCGACAATTCCGAAACAAACCCAACCATATATCGCGGTTATTATTTTGCTCGTTTTCCAGACCGTTTCCTTCGTATCCACTGTGTTCGAACACGTCTAGTCGATGGAATATAGGCTAAGCACAGTGGTTAGTTTTACTTTTTAGACGACAATTCTAACCGTACGCCTTGCCAATTATTTCGTTTGTTTCGCAGACTGTTCGTCGCGTCTACACTGTAGCCAGTGCGGATACGTCTAGTCGATATTTGTCGTTCGGTCCGTCTCCGATCAGAAAGGACCAGTACTCCGTCGAGAACCAACGATTATCCGACGCCTGCTTCATCTCAATCCTCAGCCGATACGGTTGGGCACTGGTCAGAAAATAGACTACAGGAAATGTACCAACGTACAGATGCAGACCGAACTGCAAAGCAACCTTGCTAAATGCTAGTAGTGGGCCTAGTAGTAATGTTGAAATCCAGCTGGGCACTGGTAAGAAGATGGAGTGGCTGAAGGCCAAGCCAGAAGTTGGAAGAAATGTTCCCGAATCCATTCTTGTAGTTGCTCCAGCGCAAGTACCAGTCAAAGCCGTCTCCAACGTTCTGGTGGAAGATGATCCAGCCGAACACCGACTTGACCAGAACCGTTGCTGTCTTGTTAGGAATTGACAGGTCGATAGTGCTAGTGGTCGCCTTATATCCTGCCACAACACACGAGTTCTGCTGAAGAGGCGCAGTTGCAAATTATAGAAATATTCCTAGTTGCCGTCATTGCGGTCATTTTACATAGCCTATTTCCATTACTCGCATTGCGCGGGTTCCAGAAATTAGATGTGAAAAGTAAGCTAAACGTTGTAGGGGTAATGGAGCTGACAGTCTAAAGAAATAAGTAAGTAAGTAAAAATTAATTAATATACGGTAGCGCACAACGTTAAGCACAGCCCCTATTTAGCCTATTGTTTGTCTACACGGTACATATACACGGTGTTTCATAAAGGACCCTTTTTTGTCTTTTTTATAATTTACTCAAATGATAATCAATTTGCACAAAATTTGTATTAGTTATAGCGAAAGAAATACTAATTTAAAATATTGCAACAAAATATGGCAGTTGATTAAATATTCTTTGTTAGTTTTGACGTAATGCTGACGTCATAATGTGTCACGAGTACAAACTGGATAGTCTCAACTGGTGCTGTCAGTTGCTACTCCGCTCCAATGGCGAAAATATAATAATTAGTCTACAGGAAGTAAGCGTTTTGGCAGCCTGTCTTTTTCTGGCCCGTCAAATCATCTTAAAGCGGTTCCCAGACCCTAAGGGTGGATCATGCTAAGTTTAACGGTGCATGAGTTATTGTGTTAACAGTCAAAAAAACAAACCAACCAAAAACTTCGTGACGATACTGAAAACGTAACTGTCGTCGCTATAGCCGACAATATTTTAAGGGTAGGCCCTAAAGACAGTCACACAAACATGGTGGATGTATGAGCACATAATTCTGGTCGTATGCAATTGCCTATCGTACCTGCTGGGCAAGCATAGCAAACAGCGGGAAGTGCGTTGTCACCAAGACATCCACAAGGCTGAGCTTCGGTCATCGTTTCAATACACTTCACATA
>Ga0056128_1009177_pt1 | contig 12445 bp, 14 predicted proteins | sample WorMetLIZISLAND2_FD_71113 | JGI IMG/M metagenome (GOLD analysis project Ga0056128, IMG submission 71113) | Marine gutless worms symbiont microbial communities from Max Planck institute for Marine Microbiology, Germany - Olavius geniculatus... ...
ACAACCCTGCAGGAGTTAAGCCACGCTGCCCTAGATAGGCAGCGGTGGGCAGCGATAGTAAGAATGGCGTCAGACACCAACGGGCATTGAGCCCACGGTTGTCGATGATGATGATGAGGGAAGTGTACAAGGTAATCGGTGACATTAACAGAAAATGGCAACCAAAGCAAAGATCAATCAGAGACAGTAATGCTTTTCGTGAATAAAACTGACATAAGACAATGATGGACAACGTACTGCAGCGAACTCTACATAACGCAGCTTGACCAGAAGGTATCTAATAATATGTCAAAGAGCTAAAAGACATATCGCCACCACTTGCTGACAGCTATAGTGGTATAGTGATATACTGGTAGAAGAAATACAAAAGACCATGAAAAAATTTAAGAACAACAAAAGTCCAGAAAATAACGGGATAACAAACGAAATGTTCAAACACGGCCGACCAAACTTGATTGAAGAAATACACCAGCTGTGTAACAAAGCGTGGAAAACGGGTATTGCGCCTACACAATGAAAAAAGTTATTTCTAGTTTTGCTACATAAAAAGACAGTGTTATAGAATGCAGCAACAATAAAACGATTGCCCTGACAAGCCATTTCGACAAAGTGCTAATGATGATCCTAACAGAAAGACTGAGGTCACAGATAGAAGAACGCATGGCGGACGAACAAGCAGGATTTCGAAAAGACAGGAGTACAGTACAGCAAATCCTAGTTCTGTAACTGATAGCAGAGAAAGCACGACAAAAGGGTAAAAAGATCTTCAACTGCTTCGTCGACTTCCAGAAGGCATTTGACAGCATAGATTAGACGGTGACCTTAGCTGTGTTAGAGTCATATGGAGCGGATCACTAGTTAGTTCGGTTGCTAAGAGACATCAATGAAAATGCTCAGGCAGCAGTGAGAGTATGTGGGCAAGAAGAAAGCTGGTTTGCAACAAGCAGGGGTACAAGACAAGGAGATCCAATATCACCCACTGTGTTTATCGCGGATCTAGAGACAGTTATGGACAAAATCAAAAATTGCGAAGAAAGATTATCGGTACACGGAATAAGAATAAACAACCTGCGATTTGCGGATGACATAAACATAATCGCAGAAGATAAAAGCACGTTGGAAAGGACAGTTCATTTACTACATAAAGCAGTAATTAGGTGTAAAAGTCGCAGGGTCCATACCTTTAAATTTTGGCTTGGTCTAGTTCCCCCTTTCTTTTTAAAATTTTTGTCTGTTGGAAATTTGTCAGCTTCTTTAAATTAATTTTCTGCATCTCTTTAAATTAATTTTCTGCACTTTTTTAAATTTCTAAATTTTCTTAATTCTAAAACATTTTGTGAGCTATTTTTTTATAAAATTTTTTCTTATCTTTTAGCACAAACCCTCCCCTTTACATCATCTATAGCACCAACCCCTCTTCTTTTGTCTTTGCTGCCTAGTGCAGACAGTACAGACCCCCCTTTTACATCATCTATGGTACAGACCCCCCTTCTTTTGTCTCTGCTGCCTAGTGCAGACAGCACAGACTTCCCTTTTTACATCATCTATAGCACAGACCCTTCCTTCTCTTGTTTCAGACACCCCCCCTTCTCATCATCTACAGCACAGATCCCCTCTGTGTTTACTTGCAGCATATAAACTAGGGCTCTCTCTTTGGCTCTCTCTTCTGATGTTTTCTGGAACCGGCGGACGTCGCTTTTTTGCTCTCTGCTTCTACTGACTGGCGGACGTGGCCCTCTTTTCTTTTCTGAGGCTTTCAAGCTGCACTGCATCCTCACGGTCGACGAGTCTGCTGTGCCGTGCTGGTGTGACTATTGTAAATACACACAGAGTTTCGTCTATTTTCGCCGGGTACTTTTTTATTTTCCTGCCCCCTTCAGTCATTTTTCCAAGGTTACTAGTTATTTCTTTTTTTCCTCTAAGATGTGGGTTAGTTTTTTCGGGATTTTTTTAACCAAATTCTATATGGAAGTTTTCAGTTTCGACATCGGGCGAGAGTCTATTGCAGGCCCGGCCTGGAAATCAACTACAGATTTAAACTTTGACTCTATCACACTATGGAAACGAGGAAGAAGCGCGCGGCTCGGCTTCACTCGCAGTCAGAACACCACAAGCCCCCACAGGTAACCAAGAAGAGAACCAGGGGGAGGTTTCTTTCCCTCAATGTGCTTCGGACATGGCGAGCCTGCCAGGAGCCCAGTTAGCTAGTCCGTCTGTCGATTTGCCCATTGTTACAGATAGGCCTACTGGTGATTTGACGATTGTATGCACTGATGCTCTTAGTAATGTCGATGATGTCTGCTTGACCGCTGCTAATAATATAATTGCAAGTGATTATACTGTGTCTACTATGTCGAGTGATATGGGGCGAGCACTGAGTGCATTCTGTGTTGTTCAACCAAGTGTGGGTCTAGATGAAGTCGTAGCAGCTAGGGCCCAGAATCGTAATAGTGTTTTTGATTCTCAGTCAGCTACAGCTGATAGAAAAATAGAGTTAATCTTTGGGTCTGTGCACAACCTGATCTTGGTGGGTGGTCCAACAGTGGCTGATAGGTCCCCGCCAACTTTGCTGACGCCAAGGCTCTTTTCTTATCGTTCTAGCCGCGCACCGTCGCGCCAGTCTGTGCAGTCTGTTTACTCTAGGCACTCAGTGTCATCACGGGTTCAACACCCGATGTTTGACTTTATGAACAACTTTACTAAAAACTTGTTAGATGATGCTGCTAGACGAGAAGCTGATGTCACCCGACGGAAGGCGGAGGCAAAAATGGAGGCTCGTGAAAAGATGAAATTAGAAATGCAAGTGCATCAGTTGCAGCAACATTTAGCATTGCGTGCACCTATTGGTGTTATGTCTGTCTCTGTCTCTGCTCCGTCTGTCAATGTAGCTACTCTGTCATCCTCAGCAACGACTGCTACGGTCATCGAGACTGATAACACTGATGATGTCGTAACACAGCCAGTCAGCGGTACAGGTAATGTGGGTATAGGCAGTGCTATTCAGGCATTGGTAGAAGTAACTGTAGGTCAGTCTGTAGGCTCAACCGTGTACCGGTCTGCTGAAAAAATGTACACCATTGCGTCTAGACAGATTAATGCACCCACGTACACTACTACTGCTGTAGGCTTAGTGACAGATACACAGGTTCAACCTACTGCTGCTGTAGCCTCGTCATCTATCACTTGTATGCAGCCTCAGGGCACAGGTATATAAGGTAAAGCTGTAGTGTGTACATCAGTTGTCAGTACAAGGCCTGAAGGCACACAGCCTCAGGGAACTGGCCTTATCCAGATACCACCAGCTACTGGTTTATCTGCAGCTGCAACTCAACCGTCATCTAGTAGTGTGTTTGGCAGTAATGTAGCTGTGTTAGATAAGCAGTTTCAATTAATGTCAGGTAGAACTGTTCAGTCAATATGGATTTCAAACCTACACTCCAGTTACTGGCAACGCGTTTGGTGAAAATATTTTCTCTGAAAATATTCCATTCGCAGACAACAGCTTGTTAGCTGCAGCTAATACAACTCTGCCGGTTATCGGTCAACATGCAATGGGCCCCATGCCTAGTAGCTATGCTGGTTTTTTTAGAGTCAGTGTACGGCCACCAACGGCCACGACTTACTCACTATCGGCCGCAAGGCCGGGTGGTTATGTAACACCTTATTGGCCAGGGATGCCAGGTGTCAATCCTGTTTGGGGTGTTGACCCTTTGTATGGTGCATATCCTCCCCTACATAGATCCACTTGGCCTATGGCCCCAGCTATGTATCAAGGCCCTGTCGCTAGTGTTGCACAGTCAGTATCAGCCCCACAGGCTATAGATCTGGGTCAAAGCATTGATACACAGACTACTACTACTACAACTAATTTTGCCTCTGTGATAGACGCTTCTAGGGCCCAAACCCAGACTGACGTGACGGCTAGGACTTGGGTTGTTGGCGCTATGTCTGGTCCAGCCGGAATGGCAGTGAGTCCAGGTTTTCAGCCGACAGCTGCTGTTGTGCCTGATGCTGGGCGTTCGACTACAGTGGCTGTGGACCCGACTACTACGACTACTACTATCGCTGACTACTTTCGTCAATGAGGCCATCAACAGCATCTACGTCTGCACCGTCGATCCAGACTGCGGATATTCGCGCTGACGTGACATCGTCAACGTCAACTGCTGCCGCCGCTGAACATACCACGCTTTCAACTACTGCTGGTTTAGTTACATCATCATCGATATCTGGTGTTGCTGTTCCAGCTGGCGAGCCACCAGTACCGTCAAGTTCGTCAACACCAGTCGCTGTCGTGGTGTCAACTACTGCTGCTGCAACAACATCGCCTGCTGATCCTGTCGTCGTCATGCGCCAGTTTCAACCTGTACGCCCGTGCAACGGTTTAACTAGCTGGAAATTGTTCCGCAAACATTATCGTCGCGTAGCCAAGGTGAATTTGTGGACGAGCAACGAGGAGCTGCTCTCCCACCTCACGTTGGCGTTAAAGGGACCGGCTGCCGAAGTCCTCCGTGACTTCGACGAGACCTCACCGACTGCTCTTACCGATCTATGGGCACGTTTGGAACATCGCTTTGGAAAGGTTGACGGGGCACGTGATGCAATGCGACGTTTCGAGGCAAGAAAGCAGTCCGAGACCGAGTCTGTCGTGGAGTTCGAGCAGGCACTTCGCGTTCTGTATCGGAAGGCGTGGTCAACTGCTCCTGCCGATCAACGGGACTCGGCGCTCAAAAGACGCTTTGAGGACGGAGTATACTTACCGGAACTGTCACAGTATCTACGTCTGCACTGTCGTGATCTGAACTTTGAACAAACTGTCGAGCGGGCGCGCATCTATGCTACTACTGTTGAGTCAACAAAGCCCAAAAATTCTGTACGCTTTGTTGGCCATGCCTCGACTCCGCCGGGGACGATGAGAGACCTGACACCGCTAGTGGACCAACTAAAGTCAATGGAGGACCGGTTCGAGTTGATGGAAGGCCGGTTCGAGAAACTACTACGAGACAAGTCGTTAGCTAAGCCGTCAACTTCACCGCGGTCACCGTCATAAAGTCCGACACCGCCGCAACCACCGCCGCCAGTTTCGCAAGGCCAGTCATTACGTGGACCGCGGCCAGCTCAGCAGTTGTCGGCCATTACAACAACAACAACATCCCGAGGCAGCGAGGGCCGCGTTTTTATGGGCCGCCGGTTAACAACAATGTCTACAACAACCGTGAAGGCTGGAATGCTGGTCAGCAGAGTCAACGCTTTTCCAATAGTGGTTCTGGCCCACGCTTTCGCGGACCTATGCCGCCGCCGCTACTACCACCCTCGCCGCAGACTTTTCCGGTGCAACAGAACCAGAACAACAGTCCGATCGGCCCAGGTCCTGGGCTTGGGCCACGGGCGAACTGCGGGCAAGTTGGTTGTCACAGTTTGCTACATCCACCCAGTGAGCAAAGCGGACAGCGTTTCCGTCCACTCATGTTGGCTTCAATGTTGCCAGTCCGTTTCAACCAGGCAAACGGACCCCGGAGTCCGACAACGGGCACCCGGGCTCCACTGAATTCTCTCCGCCCGCCGTTCAACTAACTCGACCGCAAGGGTCCAGTCAACGGTCGACTGACTTTGACTTGTCCCAGACTGAGACCACCGACCGGACTGTTACTGTTACTACCAAGAATAATGCAAATGTATCACTGACTAATGACTGTCTACTCGCACCATTTCTTTCAAAATTAGTTTTATACTGTACTCCGTCTCTTATGACGCTACCCACTTCAATCTTAAATGGCATGGCTCCAAATATTGGAGTAACAGTTAACTCTTGTGTAATGCCGATGATGCTGGATAGCGGCGCAGAGGTTAGTGTAGCCCCGTGGATATCGTTAAAAACTTCGATCCACCGATTACTATTCATTCTTCTGGCCGAGCAGTCAAGACTTTTGGCAATTTCAGAGTGCAATTACATAGACCTTTCCTGCTTAACTTACAGTTATGTGGTCTGAAGATCAGTCACCCGTTTTATTTTATTGATGTGCCTACACCACTGATTGGAGGTTATGATTTGATGAAAGCCACTCGCTTGGTTGTAGATATAGACAACCAACTGGTATGGACTAGGCGCACCCAACCGCCACAGCCGGGGACTTTAACCCCAAATCCACCCGTAACCTTACAGAATCGCTCTGTATACTCGGGAGTGATGTTCGTCCAGCCAACTTCTTTTCACCGCACTGCAGTGCCTTGTCCTGCAGTGCCCGGTTCTTAGGTTCCGGGTACCAAAAACTCTTTTTCTTTTTCGTTTTCTTCTTTACCCTTGCCTTCAACTTTAACTTCACTTTTTCCTTCATGCACGGTAATGCCTTGTCATGCAGTGTCCGGTGCTTAGGTGCCATGTAGCCAAACCTCACGGCTTTCACTTCTGGCTTTTCATTTAACCCCACTTTCACCTTTCATTCAGCGTGCTGTCATGCCTAGTCATACAGCATCCAGTTTGACAAATCTAGATAACAAAACTGCATCGGCTGTAACATCTCCACGTTTCTTTACCCCGCCATCTTCTCCGCTTTTTTTCACTCCCCCTTCATTATTAGTGGTTCATTCAACTAAACCTCAAGAGGATCCAGATCGCTGTAGTGTTGATGTTCACCCTCCACCCAGTCTTCCAGATGATTCATCCTGTTGTGGTGTTGATGTTCATTATCCGCCCAGGCCTCCAGACACTTGCTCTGATCCTGACGAGACGTCAGTCAAAGTCAAAGCCCATTCAGTCCGAAATTTCAGTAATTGATCCGTCTTTCGATTCCAAGGTGTTCTCGGTTGATGCATCCAATACAGCAGATGATCTTTCTGTTTCTGCCCATCTCCAGTAGTTGTTTAATAAGGCTTTGGAAGCCACCCAGCTGTAGTTGTCAAATAAGCAGAGTCTTGTTTTTGTTTTGCGACGAAATAGTTGCGCATTTGCCACAAATTCTCAAGATCTGGGATTCTGCACTGCTTTGCAGCACGACATCGATACTGGTGAGGCCAGGCCGATAAAACAACCACCGCGTCGTCTCTCTCTTTCCACTCGTGAGGCTAAGGATGCCATATTCAGTGAGATGTTGGAATCTGGGGTGATAGAGCCATCAAACTCCCCTCGGTCATCCCCCGTTTGCATGGTTCGTAAGAAAGATGGAGCATTCCGTTTTTGTATAGATAATAGGAAACTGAACGATGTAACCAAGAAAGATGCTTTTCCTACTCCAGATGTCAAGGACGCCCTGGATAGTCTTCGTGGTGCTCGTTACTTTGCTACCATTGATGTCCTTTCCGGTTACTGGCAACTTGGTCTTACCGACAGAGCTAAAGAACGTTCTGCTTTTTTGTACCCGCTGCGGGCTGTTTCAGTTTACCCCCATGCTGTTTGGATTGTCAAATGCAGCATCTACGTTTTGCCGTTTGATGCACATTGTTCTGTCCGATCTTTTGTACATTAAGTGTCTTTGCTATCTCGACGATATTATCGTCTTTGCCGATAGTCCAGAGCAACTTATTGAACGGTTGGATAATGTCTTCAATCGCTTACGTCGCTACGGTTTAAAAGCTAAGCCTTACAAGTGTGTTCTTTTCAAATCTCCAATCCATTTCCTTGGTCATTTGGTTTCTGCTGATGATATCGAGCCGCAACTTGATAAACTTGATACTATTCGTAACTGGCCCACTTTGCAATGTCAGAGCTTTTTACGGTTTGGCCAGCTATTACCAGAAGTTTGTAAAGGACTTCACATCTATTGCCGAACCCCTCTCTCGGTTGACACGAAAGAACACACCTTTTACTTGGACCGATGAGGCCCAGCTTTCTTTTGACCGTCTTAAGTCTGCCTTACTTGCCACTGAGACACTGGCTTACCCGTACCCTGACCTTCCATGTATCCTAAATACTGATGCTTCGGATGTCGCCGTAGGCGCTGTCCTAAGCCAGGTCGTAAACGGTGTAGAAAGGCCCATCGTCTTCTTTTCCCGTGTTCTTAAGGGGTCTCAAAGGAATTATTGCCCGACTAGCCCAAAGCTTTTGGCAGTTATTCTTTCTTTGCAACACTTTCGGCACTACCTTCTTGGTGCCAAGGTAATCCTCCGTACTGACCATCATAGCCTTAAATGGCTAAAGACCTTTAAGCGTCCGGAGCGGATCCTGGCCCGATGGATTGAGACCTTGGCCGAATAAGATTACGATGTTGAACACCGCCCTGGTCGTCTGCATTCTGACGCAGATGCTGTTTCACGACAAACATGCAAGCAATGTTGGGGACGGGTTGCTTTAACAACGTGGACAGATGAGTGCGAGCGTGTTGAAGAGACTGTAGACCCTTTGTCTGTCCACACACTTCAACTCCTGCCCGAATTCACTTATACGGATCTTGCCGAGAAACAAGCCGAAGACCCGGAAATTGGAGACGCTTATCGCGTTTTGCAAGAAGGTTTGGACTTCTCGCCAGACGAACAGCGTTCGTTTTCCTTGGAGTCCCGCCTGCTACTGTTTTTACGGCCTGAAGGTTGTTTGCTTGATGATGTCTTAGTCAAAGTACGAGACAACGTAACTAAGCTCGTTGTGCCAGTAAGCTTACGGCGTAGACTGTTTGACTTTAACCATGCAGGCCCCACTGCTGCTCATTTAGGTGCAACCCGTATGATTAAGCAGCTTAAGCCACACTACTATTGGCCTGGATTAAATCGTGATGTAAAACTTTGGTACAAGCAGTGTGTCCGGTGTACACAGAGTAAGGGACCACCACTTCGACCCCATGGTCACTTGCAGAAGATACCAGTTGGTGCTCCACTAGATTTCGTCACGATGGATATCTTTTGTAGTCTACCCACAGCTTCAGACGGTTCTAAATGCATCCTGGTAGTGGTCGATGGATTCACCAAATGGCTCGAGGCGTATTCTTTACCTGATCAAGAAGCGTCGATTTGTATCACCGCTGTTTACAACGGTTTTTTCCCGTTTTGGACTGCCGCGCCAATTGCATTCGAACCAGGGGCGTAATTTTAAAGCCTCTTTGGTAAAAGAATTATGCAATATCACGGGTATCTATAAGACATGAACTACACCATTCCATCCTCGTTCTGACGGTTTAACCGAAAAAGCTAACCGTACAATTTTACAAATGCTTCGCACTACCACCCAACAACACTTCAATGATTGGCCTGCGCGATTGCCATTACTTCTTTCGGCGTATAGAATGACTGTTCACTTTGTCACAGGTATAACCCCAAACTTCGCCATGTTAGGGCGAGAGGTATTATGTCCGTGTACGCTGATTGCCGCACCACCACAAGATGCAACGATGTCCACAACGTACAACAACAACTTTCGTGAGACGCTACGAGATGCACGTCAGAACGTTCGTGACTCGCTGGGAGCACGCGCGCGTACTGAGAAACGTTATTTAGATAAACGTGTTAAACCAGTCAAGCTGTACTTAAAACAGTCCGTCTGGTTATATTGGCCACGTCTCCTTATACGTCAAGCTAGGCGTAAGTTGGTAAACTTATGGAGTGGCCCATGGACGATTAGTAGGTTCTGTTCTCCGATTGTGGTACAAGTCCAACATACAATCACTCATCGTCGGCAAATCGTCTATGTCGACCGGCTAACGCCATGCGAAGTTCAGTCCCAACCAGAGCCGCAAACGGTCGAGCAAAGATGGCTAGTAAAACACCAAGTCAGCGAAGATGACAGTGAAGATAATGGCTTGCTGAAAAGTTCTCCTACGCCTAGTGTATGTATCGTTGCCCCCTGCAACTACAAGGTCAAGACGAGCTGTCCGGAGGCCGGCACGTTTCCGTTAATGTACTGGAGAATACACCAGTAATTGTACTGTCAAATTCACTGCATATTAATGTTTGTAAACTGGTTTATTGTGTAACTGAGAGTACCGATAGTTAGGTGATTGTTTGTTTTTTTTGCTGTAAACGACCTTAGGGTTAAAGAGTTCAATTGCCTGGTGAAAATCTAACGCCTGGCTTTATTTTTCGACTGTAAGCTTAATACATTTAAAATACCTACTTTTCACAAATTTTATACTTTCCCATAATACCTACTTACTTCTTTTCATACTTTTTTCTAATAAACTAAAATCACAAACCTTAATTTTATTTTTCCCATTATTCTAAATTATATATTTAAAAAAGTGCACAGCATTCAAAAAAAATCTTTTAATGTAAGTCCTATGTTGATAATTGCTTTATATCAGTCAGTGGCAATGTGACAAAAAGGAAAGGCAGCGGAAACGGCATTTTGTAAATTTTTGGGTTGTTGGAAAAATTGTAAGTTTTCGCTCCGCCTACTATTCCAACACAAAACGCCACTAAGTTCTGCAACCGGCAATGTACTGTGTTTCTTTTTAGCGACAGCTCTGAACAGCAAGGAACTCCATTCATCGCGAAATTGTTTAGCAACGCCAACCCAATAGCAATTTATTAAGAACATCGCCGCGAGATTAGAAAAACTGATTTCATGACAATGTGCGTTAAAATCTCACCTCTAAAAGTTGGTAGATCATAGATAGACGCGTTTTGAAGCGCTATACAAGCTGCTTAGCAGCAACGGGTGACACATATTAACGATATAACACATAAAAATAAAGTTAACTTGTCCGAAGGACGGCGCCGTATTTTTTGTTTATAAATAAACGAGTCACCAACAAGGAAATAACGAAAATAAAACTTAACAAAAATTTTTAAATTTTTTTTTAAAACAAAATACATAAGCATACATATTTTTGTTTTCTTTTTGATTACATTTATAAAATCACCCTGCCCGCAACACCAAACACTAAGCCTTCTGTTCTGACTATCAGTTTTTTTGGATACTTTTTTTTTGGGCGGGGTTTCCCCTTCTAAATTCGGCTGCTGTTCTTCGGGTGGTGTCGATATTTTTAGACGGAGAACTCGTCTACACCAGACCCGTCATAATGCAACTGGACATTTAACTGGTGGTCTCAGCCATGGCTGAACGAAGCTGTTCCTTGTTGGCGACGTGGACAGGATGATGTCGATGTCGTTGTTGTCGGCTGATGTGAACTATGACACACGTACGGTGAGATGTACAGACAATCGGATGAAGTTGTCAACAAGTTGGCAGCGTTTACGACTCGGGAGATCTTGGTTGAATCTTACGTGGCTGATGCTGTTGTACGGATGGGTTGAGTGAAGGTCGGACTCCATAGGTGATACGAAAATCGGTAATGAGATGAAGCTAGCTTCCTCAGGATGTAGAATATGGAAGCGTTGTTTGATCTGTGTTTATTGTATTAACTTTGGTGGCTTGATGATTGAGTCAGAGTTTAACTCATCCGTATCGCATGATGTTTTTGTTTACTGTGTTGTAAATAAGGATTTACTGTTGACTGTAACAGTGTCTTGATGCAGTGAATCATCATGAGCTCCGATTGACTTATGCAGATTTTTTTCTTGTTCTCTTTTTTTGTAGCGCGTGTGCTACCATGATTTTAATGTTATCAGCTTGCTGAATGCGAGCGAGCAAATTGCATATTAACAGAGTGTTGGTGTGCAAAGGATATTTTTTTGGATACGACATGGCCCGTTTAATTTCGGCTCAACCAACAGGGTTGGTGCATTGCTTGTGTGGCTTTGAAAATCTGCTAATTAGCTCCTTTAAAAGTTTACCCATTAATTTGCAATGCGGATGTAAATAAACATTTATTATTTCATAATGCAAAATATTCTCGTGCTATAAAACAACTGAGGCTAGCATGAATGACTTTAGGAAGCACACTCCATGAATGGTTGTAGAAGTTGACTAGTTTATATTTGCACTTTCCAAAAAAAAACATAATAGTTTGTAATTGCTAGTCTATAATTATGATTTGTTTGTTTTGGTACGGTAGCAAAAAGTAGTTTTCGAGAATAAAAGAGATGATTATTGTTTGGAACTACAGATTGAGTAGCACTAGTTTTTTTGTAGTTTGGAAGATCGTAGTATATTGATGTGATAGCGCCGACACAGGATGCAGTACATCTTGTTCCCCCCCTTCACACTAATTATTCACTACTTACATTAAATTTTACATTACTCCCTTCGTTTTCCATTTTTCATGGCTTGGTCAGCGGGACGCTGATTTTGAAAGCTGGGGGTAGTGTAAAAGTCGCAGGGTCCATACTTTTAAATTTTGGCATGGTCCAGTTTCTCCCCCTCTTTTCTAAATTTTTGTTTGTTGAAAATTTGTCAGTTTTTAAAAATTAATTTCCTGCACTTTTTAAAATTAATTTCCTGCACCTCTTTTTTAAATTTCTATTTTTTTAAATTTTAAAACTTTTGTGAGCTATTTTTCTATAAAATTTTCTCTTATCTCTCAGCACAAACCCCCCTTCCTTACATCCTGTATAGCACAGCCCCCCCACCTTTTCTTCTCTTGTCTTTGCTGCCTAGTGCAGACAGCACAGACCCCCCTTT
>Ga0056128_1009178_pt1 | contig 12444 bp, 11 predicted proteins | sample WorMetLIZISLAND2_FD_71113 | JGI IMG/M metagenome (GOLD analysis project Ga0056128, IMG submission 71113) | Marine gutless worms symbiont microbial communities from Max Planck institute for Marine Microbiology, Germany - Olavius geniculatus... ...
AACAACAAAAGACGTCGAATAGTATATAGCATAAAGTAACCTGTTGTGATTCTCCCAGAATCTGGGGAGACAGAAGACGACGGAGGCTGTCGTGACGACGACAATGTTACTGTAGGCGCGCTGTATCGTACACAGTCTCTGAGCGTGGAGAGGCCGACACACGGCGATGTATCGGTCAACGGTCAACAGTACCGTCAACCAGGCGTTCAACATGCGCAGCATGTAGGCGCACGGGAACAGCCAGTTGTAAAGCCAGGCGTGGACGTCTTTGTAGTCGTGGTAGTTGATCTGCTCCGAGATGTAACGCAGTGAACGCAGAAAGAACACTATGAGCAGAACAAGCGTATCGGACACCGCCAACGCCTGTCACACATACAGTAGCACAATTATGATTAGGACAGTGATAAATAATTTGCACTAAACCACTCATAAAACGAGTTGCCAGTTCAATCTGCAGCACACAAAGTTAAAGAATTAACAGTTTTCGAATTAACAAAACTAAAATGAGAGAATAAAACGAGTGCTGCTATGTAAAAATGTATAAAAAGTCTGAAAACAGGCCTTAGATTGAAAAAAACTACAAAAACAATGAAATAACAAAGCTAAAACTAAAAAGCTCAAACAAAATTTACCAAAAAAATCCAGCGTATTTATGCGCGGTAAAAATAGCAGGTAAACTCATTTTAATGTGCCACATAAACTAAAACAACTAATACTTATTTGGAACGTAACAGATCCGAAATAAAAGATGAATGTCTGACAAAGACAAAATATAGCTAAACTAAACAAAAAGACTAACAAAACCCAAAACAAGACAAAAACTGAAACGGCTAGTTACTTCCGCGAGCGCAAAAAACGATAAGAAAATGATAAAGCAATAAAGAAGCTGGTCCATTAGCACCTCTGCTTCAGTGCTTTTGTAAGCTAATGATAATGATCGATATCGGTAACTAGCCTATAATTGTGCAATGTGCACTATAAGACAAAAATACAAAACCGCAACACAACTTTTGTTAATATCTTTGCCAGATATTAACCGATTTTTTAAAAAAAAATTACACTGCAGACTTACTAACAAGTTAGTGTCGTGTGGATCATTTGAACTGATGAAGCAAACTGTCGTGCGAGCTCGGCTGTTTAAAACAGTTGTTTGGTTTTCACTGCACCTAAAGCTTTTAGCGCCAAAACTTGCATTTATGAACAAACACGTTCGGACAAGAAGAAGGTATTCCGACAATGCTCCACTCCGACGCTGCTGCAAATAAGATTAAATCGTCGAACCACAACAATGACGATCACTCAGTCGCTAATGGTGACAGACGCCGCGCTGAAATTGGTTTACGCTATTTGTCGACACTTGGAATTAAAAAAAATCGATGGAATCTAACTTCTAACTTGCTTTTCTCGCCACAGCTGCTGCCCGTTTCATGTCAGATCTCTAGCTGCAGTTCACATTTCAGCAAGATAACGGCTTACCTTACAGAACATGCTGGTTTTCAGATATTTATTCACAAAGTACGTCTGTGACGCATTAAAATTTTGTTCGTAAATTCTGCAATATTTTATTGAAAATTTTCTGGCGAGTTTATTAATAAATTGCAAATGTAAAAATTGATCGTTACTTGGCGTATATACGACATATGGCAGTTAGGTGTCTTGTTTTTTATGGCTTACGGCGTAACAGCACGTTCGTTAGGGATCGATCTGTTGTTTTAATATTATTAATGATACCGGTAAGAACGGCTTTGGCAGCAGTCACGCAACATCCAGGCACCAGACAACTAGACTAAATGACGTCAACAGTGACGTCAGCCAGTGCCCATGTGATTTCATAGGTTCACGTTGTCATGGCCACCGACACTGATATAGTCGAGTCTAATATGTGGCTCTGGTCGAGTCCAGTTAGTCAGAGTCCAAAGCGCTCGACGAGATAGAACGTTAATTTGTGAAATTTCATGAAATTCCCAGTCTGAGCATGCGGCGAGAAATAACAACCGAATGTAAAACGTTAAAAATTAGTCAGCACATCTTTTTATAATAAGCAACAATGCTGTGAATATTTGCAACCGTTTTCACGTTAGACGGGTTATTAGCAGTAAAATAACTCTTTCTTAAAAATAGTTTTTTGACGCCCTCGCAGAGTTTTATCAAAGCAAACTAGAAATTAGACGCTATACTACGGTAAAAACCCAAAGTTTTTATCTCACTTGGGCTTGGGTCGGTACCGAAACTTGTGAGACAGACGGAAGGACGGACAAAATTTCAGTAAGCGCTTGACTTTATGTGTGCTGTCGCGCGCAAAAATGCAGTTGGAATTAGCTGATTTAACTTTCAAGTCACACAGCACTGCGTCCATAGTCCACTGAATCTAAGTCCGAGTCAAGTAAAAAATGAGGATTTTAGTCCTACTCGAATCCATTGCTGCGGACTCAACTACTACATGATTCAGCCGAATGATGCTATCATTAAATCACATGCGAGATGGACGCTGTATCCCTGCGCGATGCGGCGTTAACTTGATGCTGCCCGGCAGCATTTAATGCGCGTCGCAGGCCACCGGCTTTGATAAACGCGTTCTATCTTTACCCAGCACAATGTCTGCGGTGATATAAGCGGTTTGTTAGCTCTAGCGGTGCGTTCAGTCGTGACCAAACGAACAACAGCGTTGAAGCCACACGACCAACCGTCGGCGACCGTGCAATAAGTGTCGGTTGAACACTGACAGTCTGGGACGTGTAAGTTCATTTAGCATTTACTAGTCCCACTCCAGACAACGGTTTCACATGCATATAAACGTCACCTGAACGCACGTCGAAAACTCCGCGTTCACATGCACAAACGTTAGCCTATACTACAGTAAAAAGTGTAAGAAGTAATAGAAATAAACTGAGGTAAATTTAAACATCGTATTTGAAATATCAAACAGTCAATCGTTTGTTGCGCAAAAAGCAGCATATTGCATATAAAATACACATAAAATCATAAAAATGCAATACAAGAACTCAATGTCTGCAGCGAACGAAGCCCAGAGGGCCATTTTTATGGACTCCCTAACAGAAAATGTTCCATATTTACGTCCAACAGCAGGAAAGCTTCCAAGCACCAGATGTGACCAGAAATACAGTATCGGATTATCATTCATGTATATCTTTTCCGGAATAAGTAATTTAATTTGGTCCACTAATACGTCATTGGCATGTTGGAGCAAAACACTGTAACGGTTTAACGCTCTCAGGCCAGCAGCAGTTAAAATGTGCTTGAAACAGTTATACCATGTTCCGTGCCACATTTATTTTAGTTCCGTTCTGTCGCTTTCTACACGCCTTTACGGCGCTCGCACGTGCGCCATAAAATAAGTTAAGATAAAGTCAAACAACAAAAGACGGTCGCCATCTTATTCGATTTCAGATGTCCGTATCCGTCGTATCACAGAGCGAAATGTGGCTCTACAAACTTGCAGAGCAGTTGGATCTGTAGTTTTTTTACATATATAATTCGTAGGCCTATGTACTGCAATAAAACAGAATAAATCATTTTGCAATTGTTTTTACTCGTATTCTTATTGTATTTCATCCCATTTGTGTGTGATCGCCGAAAATAGAAGCGACGTGAGTGGAAGGCAAATGATCGCGACCACACAATGTCATGCAGTCGATCGGTCTGGGATGTTTTGTCTGCGGCTACTGCTGATGCTGCAGATGAGACGACATTTTGTCTGCTCGCCGAGGCTTTCTGGACAAATATCACGTCACAGCCGTTCCAGCGCGAGGTGTGGTAATCGACTGCCAGAATGACAAATGTCCCATGACACGGTCAACCGGGCATGCCATTTCTCCCGCTTCTTCTCTGTGCATCTGTTCCGGAAGCACTTTTGTCACCGGCAGTCGGGAAACGAAGAAAATTTCCTCGAACAAAATCCCCCAAACAGAACTCCCCTTTGAAATAATCTTTTATAGTCGAACAGTGTCCGTCCGTATTATGGGAGAATTTCGTTTCGACAGGAGCATTTTGTTTCGCGTTAAATCGGCATACCTTCAGGGGGATTCTGTCCAGTGGCGGATACAACGTGGCCCAGCTGCCCCAGCCCCTCAATCTCCCGAACAAAATACGTTTAAACTGCAAAAAATTTAGTCAGTTGATTCTCAGAAAAGTTACCAAAATTGTTGCCACTAGATCTCATATTATGTATTAGGCTAAAGCTATAATGCACCAAATACGATTTCAACTGGGGGAGATTACAGCGCTCCCCCAGACTTTTGGCTGTATTTTTTGAAAATCGTACTTTTAAGAAAAAAGATTAGAAAAAAAGGAGAAAAAAAGGGGTGAGGAAAAAGGAGGAAACAGGAAATAATCGGGGCAAAGAAATGGAAAAGAAGGAAAACGGGGAAAGGAAAGGTGAAGAGAGAGAAGCCCCTCATCCAATTCAAATTTTTGGTTACGCCACTGATTCTGTCCGTGAACAGGGGTTTATATCAAGAGGGGTTATTTCCTGAATTTGTGATAGTCGGATGGAGAATAGCATCAGCAGAGTGCAGTGTTTACCCGCCTCGTGACGACGTGACTAGCGGCCGTCCGCTGTCGTTGCATTAACAGCCAGCAGCATTACAAACAATAATTACTTCCACTAGTCTACGTTTTACTGCCGCAGTTACTGTCATAACCAAATTATCTGTCACATGCGGCTACCGCATAAATCAATATAATCTTCATCATTTCCACGGAATAAGACCATTATGTGACTGAGGTAGAGTCGTTTGGTTTGTTTGTTGGCTCTCGACGCTGCAAGATTTTAAGCGACCCTTATTGTCAAGCGGTGACAGAATCGGTCAGTGTGCGCGCGTTCGTAGGTGTCCGCGGGACAGTTTTCGCTTTGTCTTGTAGCGAGATGGGTCGTCTACCGGCTTGTTTGTTAGTTTGTTTGTCAGTTGGATTGATCAAAAAGTGGTAAACCAATACGATGAAATGATTTTTAACAGGGTTTAAGGGTTAACCCAGCAAGGAATGTGTTCGATTCTGACGGCGACTGGAAATTTTTTGCGACTTTCGTTGAACTATAATCCGAGATTTTTTATTATTAAGACGAGATAGCATAACTAGGTTTATTGATAAAAAAGCCTGGATAATAATCTAAAACCCACAAAAGATTACGGCTTGCCACCAGAATCGACTTAGGGCTGGTATGCTAAATTGAATAAACTGCACGATGCGGATAAATTGAATACCGATAATGTGAGTCTGACGACGATAGCTGCAATTTACAACAATATTCCTGTACACAACATGAAGTGTCCGTTACATTTCTACGTTCGTCAAAAATTAACAAAATTGTTATAATTAGTCAACTACAAGTAGCTTAGTCAGTTTTATTATTCATTAACGTTTTGCAAGTTGTAAGTTAAAAATGAACAAAAATAGACCTAGTCAATGACAATTGTCATTTTGTCGTAAGTTTCGTGAAAATGCATCAACGATATATTAAGTTGGAAAAACGTTTATTGCTGTTTTTGCTCTGCAGACGAAAACATTAGGGCCAATGGTAAAACATTATGACAAAAACCTTTTTTACCTCAGTGTATATAACCTAGGCTTTGCGTTTTGCATAAGACTACGCATGCAGACTGTCCCCACGGAGTAATTTCAGTGTCAGTGAAAAGTGGGTTAGATCTACCAGTTACTACCATAGCTCAACAGTAACCTACTGAACTTTCACAGACATGAAGTAGGCTACAGAACAGTCAGTCCCACGCATATTGATTTATATCGACGACTGCTGCTCTGCGGCTGACAACAATGATAATTGATCACTCCGTATAGCTGCTGCTGCGGCACATCGACACCGCTTTATGCCGGGAATAGAGCAACCGTCAAGAGACTCACGCTTCATTCGTGCCGCAGTTGCTAACGTTAAATGTGTTGAATAACGAATAACGAAAAAGCAGTAATGTTGACCATAAATCCGTATAAAAATCGACAATAAGCCCAAAACCTGTCTTATGTACAGTAAGGGAAAGGAATACTTTGCATAAAAAAGTACTGCAGAAGGTCTCCGGTAACGTAGTGATTCACAATAATAACAATTAGTGTTGTAGTTCTTTAGACAACCAGAAAAATATCCCGATAACGGACTTTTACTGTTAAAAACGATACGAAAATTATCACTTATTCGATCTGCAATAAAGTACGACGTACAATTAAACTTCATGCAGCATGTGGACAAACGTAAGGCGTAGTTTTTGTTCTGTATTTCACATTTCACCAACTGTGCATGACTGTTTTATTTTGCTAATTTCTGCTTGTGAAAATATAAATTTTATTAACAAGAAAACACAGGTTAGTAAGCTATGCTAAGCAATACAAATGAAAACGTAGAATCGTTGCAGTATTAAGTGATACATGATAGACAAGACAAATTCTGGAAGGCGACATATCAGGCGAGGCTACTGCGTGACGCGGACTGCAGCTCTTAGTTACCTGTAAGATGGCTGTGGTAGTCTGGAGCTTGTGTCGTCGATGTTGACAGAGAATGAAGAACGCGACGACATTGCCGGCAATACCGAGCAGAACGATCGGCGTAGTCAACCACACCTCGACCACGTGACGTAACATCCTGACGCCTGGGTCACACAGAGTTCCAGACAGGCAGACAGACAGACGCTGACGCAATAGTTGGACGCCTGGGTCACTGAAGAACGCCGTGCAGTTCGCCGTACAGTTGCGCCCCATCTCGTCGTTCAACGAATTCCAGTCGCCGCTGTCAGCCAGAAAATCGGTCGAATTGTTCGACATCGTCACAGTCTCCACTGGCGCACTCTGCGACGACCGACGACGTACTCTAATACCCCGTTTACACGATCAAGCTGGCTCGACGAGCTGGCTATATGTTAGCTGGACGAGCCAGCTCGATGTTTGCTCGATTGTGTAAACGGGGTATAAGAGTGCGTACGAAGCGAACGAAGTGAACTGAAAAGCCTGGACTAATGTACAGAGCAAACAAACTGGCGGTTCAGTTCACTTCAGTTCACTGAGTTCAGTGCATTTATATCGCTTCTTTTACTTCCGATCGCGGTCTAAACCTACATAGCGGCATTGGCTACCTGCCCGCACTGGTATTTGGAATCTTTCTTCTGATGTGCGTTCTTACTTGAAGTTCTCTGTAAAACTCGTCTCGGCAAACAGAGTCGAACACGTACGCAGTCAGTATAATTTAATTTTACGTCTAAACTTTCGAAAAATGTAGTAGCAGTTTCGTGCTGTCGTTTTAAGCGCACGTTTTACTGTAGTAATTTTTCGCTTTTCTTGATACATATGTTGTTTACCACTCTTAGTGATTTAATGATCTCTAATCGCTCTGCAATATGTCGTTCCGTTGCTGCAACAAACGGACAAACTTTGTCGGTAACTAACGAGCTTGTTGACAGTCGTCGTCGTCGTATAATGACCGATCAAGAAGCGCTCGTGATGTTTTTATATAAACATCGTTCGCTGGCTGCAGTCGACGGCAGTTGTCGGTGATTGTGTCGCGACGGCAGCACCATCTACCTCAGCAGCAGCAGCAGCAACCACAAACCAACAATAAACCCTCTCCGTTTCAAACGTCGTCACTGACCAGTCCAGAAACACTGGAACACTATCTACTCAATTACGATAACGATTCCAAATCCTTGGTGTCACACATGATCGGCCACTGGACATGCTGACAAGCTGTGATCGGCTGTGTCAGGTGATGGTGTACGCGCTGTGAGAGACCGTTCTCTCGTGACACACGGCACACAAGCGCTGAGCAGCAGCAGCAGCAGTAGGGGCGGTAGCGCAGCGTCAATAGCCGCACTGTGTGTTGACTCTAGTATAGGCTGCAGTCTCGATGACCGTCTGTCCGTCGCCGTCATGATTTAATCTTGCTAACATTGCCCCCAAATCTTCGGCGGTTGGCGTTAAAGCACTCTTTTTCGACTCCGATCACGCTGAGTCCCCAGTCTCAATGACCGCCCGTAAGTCTCCCTGACGACGACCGAATGATGCGTCACTGACAGATCCAACGACGAGCTACCAGTCTGCGACCGACTCCCTGCATCAGTGATGGTTTCATTAACGAAAACGAGAACTTCTGTGGTAACGGAAACTGCTCATTAAGACCCCTCTCCCCCGTAGCTAAATTCCATTAGCTATAACTGGCAGGAGATAATATATTTTCGAATTAAAAATAAAGCATACCACCGTGTACAGTATCATAGTGTGATCAGGGCGGTACAATATTTGGCATGTGGTGTTGAGATTAAGCATATGGTTGGGATAAGCTATAACGCACCTTGGCTATATAGAGGACCCTCGCCAATGTAACGGTATATTGATTTCCGTTAACGTCTGTTGAAACAATGTGAGAACTTGAGGCACATGAAATTGCAGCTTCCAAACAAATATAGCAAGTCAAAATAAAAACGCATCTCGACCGAAAATGTTTAAACGTGTGTGCCAGTTTGTAAGACTTGTCTGGGTACCCCAAGCAGAGTGACTACATTTTGTGTTCTATGCATGATCGCAGGACTGAACTTGGTGATTAGGCAGCACATGGAAGTCCGGCATGGAGAAACACGTCACTATGATGTAGAAGTAAGAGCCAGTTTAAAGTTGAAATCAATTTGCAGTGAAGAACTTGAAGTAGGATTATGCAATCGACCTTGAAGTAAACTTGTGGCTGTGAACTCCAACTATAACTGAAATCCTAAACTGAAAACTGAAACTGTTAGTTCGAAGTGAAAATATCATTACGGCCTGGCTGGCCGGGTCGACCGCCTCTGCACTGCGTGGGACGTCATCCATGGGTAGCGGTCGATGATCGGGTCGTCATTTGGTCGCTGCTGCTGCTGCTGCTGTGAACGCGCTCGGCCGCATGAACGTCGGTCTACACCCACGCTACACCGTGCCCCACTCCACCGTCGTGACGTCACATCATTGTCACGTCACCAAACTGTCTTGCAGTGACGTCACAGTACCACAGTGACAGACAGGACGCTGCACCAAGCAGCAGCAACTAGATGACGTCACAGCGACACATGCCGTGACGTCACATCATGCCATAGACAACAAGAATCGACAGCAGGTCAGCGAAGCGTACAATTCCGCTCGCCGTCCGACGTGAATACTGATCAAACTATTACCGACCGACTGAAGTCGTACTTTTTGTTATCTCCCGACAACGGTCAACCACTGTAAACACCGCAGTAAGCAGACCGATGAAAACAACAGTGTTAACTACCACGTACTCACGTAGTTTAGACTATTTGCAAACCGGTAGACGACATAAAATCGAAAACACAATAATTACTCCATTGTATTGTTTTGCGTCTTTAAAAAAGCAAACGGATTTAATTTAAGTAAGTAAGTTAGTAAGTAAGTGATTATTTCTCAACGATCAAACGCCATTGGTAATAACAAAAAATACAACATAGCAAAATTGCACAATTGCAAGTTGATATAAACTAGAACGAAAAATGAAAAGAAAAAAGTTACATCACTAATTAATCACTAACTAAAAATTTAAGATTGCATTAGGGCCTACTAATTTATCGACGACACTGTTTTTGATTGTTTTTTTTTTCCGGCGAGGTTTTAATATATCAGCACAGCTTTGTAGTTATAAACATAGTTCTAAAATTTTAGGTTGTGTCATCTATGTTTTATTCACAAGAACGCTAATTACTAAAGTAAAATCGTAACGTGAGTAAACGTAAGTTTCGTTCACAATTAATTTCATTTCGATGCACACCCCAAAAAACAAACTAACAACAAAACTAAATACATTTCCCCTCGCCCTCACACATTTCCGGGGAACATTTCCTGCTGAGGGTCTGCTCTCACATTAGCTCTGGCGTAATCCGGGAATATTTGTCAGAGAAAGCAAAGATGTATTTGACCGACCCTCCTTAAAAATTGATCCGTTTAATTCGAAGACCTCAATGCAGCGAGATGCGTGCAAACTACGCGTCACAACGCTGCAGTTTTATTGCTGTTTTCATGCGAAATAAACGTCAGATCGTGCCGTATCGTATATCTGCGATCTCATTGATCCGTTGATTGATTAATCACGGCGCTGAACGCTGCACCGCGTACACTGCAAGTCTATTGATAATGACGCAGGATCACATCAATCAATCTTTGCGATGAAACGCAAATAGTTAGAACCGTATAGCCCCCACATTCAGTGATTAATTGTCACGAACCGAACGGTTGGAAATTAGCAATAACTAAGCCAACTAAAACCAAAGTAATATGAGAAAATGCGAAATCGTTGCTCGCTGGCATTTGCCAGGTAAAAGCAACAATTTTTCATTGCATGTTTCGGATATCTTGTCCTCCACTGGACCCAGGAACACCACCAGACACAATGTGTCGCTGGACACCACGAGTGCACTTGTCAGATGGCATTATCTAAATCCGTTGAACAGTTCAAGCAGAGTGCATGAATGTGATAGACGACAGGCATGACAAATAGACGGAGAAATGTATAGCTATAGGCGAAATCGCTTGCGCTAGAGACAATAACATACGACCGATAGGACTATAATAATCATGTTACCGCTCGCGTCTTACAGACACCTTGTTTGCTGTAATCTGTGCTTTTCTGAAATTTTTTGTTAGTTTTAGTATTACTATTGTCATTATCGAGCAAAAAGCAGTTGTGTACCAAAAAATGATATCCACTATACTGTGTGCCTGCACGATCACAAAATGAGTGACTGGTCGCTCGTCCACAAAGGAACTTGGCTGTAACTTGGTCCGCCGTAACCGTTCCGTAACCAACGGTTACCATGGTTAATGGCCGCCATGGCCAAGGTCAGCCGAAGTAAAAGATGCAATGATGCAATGATGCAATGATGCAATTCAGAACTTTATCACTAACCTTAATCCTAACCCTTCGAATCAGTAAACTGTTCCCACGAAATGTTTGCCTCGACTGCAATATAACGTAGCGCTTATTCGTGAACGCGAGCATGCACTATACTGCATGTACGCGGATCGAGCACTATTTTTATACAACACTCAGTCGGACAGGCTCTTAGAGGAAGACCACACGCATGACATTGTGTTGGCGGCATGATGTAATTGCAAACGACAAGTACATAGGACGTTGTAACGATCGGTCATTGTTATCTAGGTCTACTATGTGTGTGACGCCGCAATGACTGTATGCAGTCCGCCGGCACATTTTCACGAACATCGTCCGCCGTCGGCGCACTTAGACAATAACCAGATTGCAACTTGCAGAAGTAGATGTATATCCGCAGGCAAAAAATCGACGTGGTAATGTGCCTAACATTGACGCAGGCATCATTGTTCTACGCGTAAACTAATACACGACTGTCTAGAAATAAGCTACAGAGTTAATTGTTGCTCTAAGTTTATTAAACGATGTCAATATTCGACTTTTTCCCCATTATTACAACGCTCAGCGAAGTCGTAAAGGGCCTGCAGAAAAAGAACGAAATAAACTTAACTAAAATGAACTCAAACAGCAAAAACTATATAATTTTATTTCCGTTTATTTTAAACAAAGTTCGTTTTAATTTAGTTTATCCCAGATTATTGCATTTTTGTCGCGTCGATTTGAACACAAGTTAACAATAATAAGATCGCACGGCACACCCCATGCCCTCATGTAAACACCAACACGCAATGATAAATCAATGTTGTAAACAATTATTTGGTTTAAAAGTTTTTAAAACACGAACGACAACGTTTTGACTTTTTTGAACAATTTTTCACGCGCTGCAGTCATGTTGTAGGGCGTCTATGGCACGATATGTCGTCTGCCCGTCGTCTGCCTGTCGTCGTCCGTAACGAATGTATTGTGGCTAAACGGTAAGGAACAATTATTAACACGAATAATTTGCCCTGTGTCGTGAACCTAAGCATGCAAAATTTCAGCCATTTAGTGCAAGGGAAACATTTTCAAATTAGGCGTTAAATGAAAAAAAACAAAAATGTGCTTTTTTAACGGAAAACTGGTCATATTTCGGAAACGGTAAGAGATAGGGCTAAGATTACTATTTTAATCACTAATAAGAAGTAATGTGCGCCCTTTCAGATGGCATAAAAATTGGATGACCCTAAAGGTCAGTACTGCTAGCGACAGCTGGGTTTTCTTGTTTCTAGTGCGCCTTTGCACAAAAAGAAATTTGCCAGGTTTTTTCTTAAAAGTAAGATAACGCTCTTGGATTCAGCGACCGGATCGCACACAAGACACAATAGTTAATCGCTTAAATATTTCATAAACGTTAAAGCGTTTTAATTTTTTGTTTGTCGTGCGACTATGAGTAAATCTTTATTGCATCACACTCACACGGTAGTGTGAGTGTTGTAAGGACGACCTTCAAAGTATATGGGAAAATGCAAACTTTGACCCTCAGCCAACCAAAAACCCCTGAACCGATCGTCACCAAATTTTAA
>Ga0056128_1009183_pt1 | contig 12438 bp, 7 predicted proteins | sample WorMetLIZISLAND2_FD_71113 | JGI IMG/M metagenome (GOLD analysis project Ga0056128, IMG submission 71113) | Marine gutless worms symbiont microbial communities from Max Planck institute for Marine Microbiology, Germany - Olavius geniculatus... ...
TAAATGTAGTTATATTTTGTACATGTTTAATATCTTCTGACAATTGATTCCACAAATTACAACCTTTAAAAGTTATTGCCCTAGACCCGTAACAAAGATTAACGGTTGATAAGTGCAAATCTGACCTGTATTACCTAATGTGATACACTACGCCCCATGCAGAGAGTCCCAACTCTGTTTTTGTAGACTTGTAAGCGTATTGTTGCCATTGTCTGCAGTTACGGCCTATGCATAAATGTCAGTGATAGACAGTACTGTTTTGTTGTTGGAAGTCGTCATAACGCTATGCATAAACGAAATAAGCGTTACCAATTTTCGGTTGTCTAGTCAAATCAAAAAGAAATGCCATTAAAACGAAAACATTAGTCAAAGTCGATTTTATTCGTTTTTATAGTGAGATTTTTAGTTCTACACCGTGGTCCATAAACAACGTGCCACTTTTATTTTTTAAATAGCTTCGTGAAACATTGGCCGATTATAATACATTTTTGGCGTGCGACATCAGGAAAAAATTTTACGCAAATAACTGTAGTTTTGGCCACTTCACTTTAATGCTGTCACTATACTACCTTGTGAAATGCAGAAGTCGTAGTTTGGCCATTTGCAACAATGCATTCATACTGGATACGCACGCGTCGGCTCAGAAATGATTAACTGAAAAACGACAAACACGAATGGCAACTATATTGTATCTAAACAAATGACGCGTGTTACATCACATCTTTTTTATTACAGCATGTGCTCAAAATGTTTTCTTCCAGCGCGAATGCAAGCGGCAAACGTTGACACCACTCACAAACAGCAGGCTCAACAACCTGCGTTTCACAAAGTAGTGTAGCGACAGTATTAAAGTGAGGTAACCAAAAATATAGTCGTTTGCGTCGAGTTTCTTTCTGATGTTGCACGCCAAAAATTATTCAAATCGGCCGATGCTGCACAAAGTTATTAAAAAATAGAAGTAACACGTTTTTATGGACCACGGTGTGTAGGGGTAAGTCAACTAGCGCCATGCACAACTGTTACGCTAAATTTACCGACTGTTATTTGACTGGGACGTTAAGACCTTATATCTTTAACTTATGTCATTGGTTAAGCACTGTTTTAAACACAAACATTAATCCGTTTTTGCTAGTTTTTACGCCCGACAGCATCTAATGCTTCGCGCGTCTTAGCCATCGTCGAGGCGTCCGTCCTCCGTCTGTCCGCCTGTCTGTTACACTCCGGTATTGTGTCAACACAACGCAAGCTAGGACCACGAAATTTTCATCGTGGACTGCCCCGAAGACTTTACTTTTAGGATCCGTAAAGCTTTTCCTGAAATTCGAAATAGGTCACCCCGATCGATGGCCCTAAATGAGAGGGGGGTACAAAAAATTGGCCATTTTGAGCCAATAAGTCGCCGTATCTAAGAAACGGTGCGAGATTGGGCCTAGGTTACTATTAATCACTAATAAAAAGTCTTATACTCCTTTTCGATTGGCATTAAGATCAATGATCTTGAACGACCTTGAACCTTTAAAATGGAAATGTTTAGTGATTTTTTTCAGATTTTGGGCTGCAACACACATTTCAAGAGTAAATTGCGCCGACATGGTTTGAGATACACCAAAACAAACTGCATATCTAATTTTAAGCATTAAACGTAGATTTTAGCAGTTTAAGTCCCAATCCCCAGGTTCAAGAAGGTCTCCGCACGCGGGCGTCAAAGAGAGGTACCCCCATAAAAGGTCGTTATTTTACCGCTGTTGGCTCGTTTAGCGCTCGTAGATAGACTTGTTGCTTACCCTGGTACCGTAACAATAGCTGCTGAAATTAACTTTTAATGGTTTAACATTAATGATTTTGAACGATTTTGAACTTCCAAAATATGGGGTTTTAGTAATTTTTTTGCAATTTTTGGCTGCAACACACACTTCAACAGTGAATTGCAACGAAATTGATGGAGATAGACCAGGACAACCTGGAAACTGGAATTGCTATAGGCTGTCGCGCGTCGCATGAGCTTTGCTCAAATTACTTGTATTTTTTCTTACTCTTACTGATTTTCCACTTATTGTGTGATAATAATAGTGAATTTTTGCCTGTATTTTTGTGGGCGAAGACAGACTCATTGCATTTTCATCCGTATGCATGCGATACAAACTACGAATAAGACATAATACAGGCCAAGTTGTACTTTAACGTGAATGGATATATTCAAGGTGTGATAAGATGGCGTACTATGAGCTCATGATCGAACTTCTCGTAATTGTTTCGACCGTTACAGCAATTCGACGCCGGCGTAAGTACAACGTAGTCTAAGCTAGTGATTGTTTGATAAAGTGACGTCAAGCAGCTACATTTAATAGAGCTATTTATTTGTGACAGTCGCACAAATTTTACAAGTAGGCTTACACCGCTGCTTTCTTTGTTATGATCAGTTTAACAGTGTTGTCTAATTTTTATATTGCTAATGTTTTTGCATTTACCGACGCTCTGCAAAAGGAGCACATTAAAACAAATGCTGCCATTTTACCTTAAATATGTTATCACACTACCTTTTGAAATTTAAATGTTCGACTGTACAACTTTTTATTCACTGTTTTAAAGATTAATACGTAGCGTACAACAGCAACTATTGATTTCAAATCCGTATCGTGAATTTGGAGGTTTTTTGTTTGACGAATTTACTTGAACTTATTTTTGAGTGCTGCCGAAGTAATTTAAAGTGACTGCGATGCATTTTGTGACATCGCCTGCTGAACGTTTGGCACAGCATTGACCAAGGCGTCATCCACAGCTCGAAGAGCCTGCTCTCGCCGATGGTAGACATCTTAAACGCAAATTGTAAATAACCGCATAAAACACATAAACGAGGAATTAACATCTATGGTAAATATTTAGGCCTACTCTATATAATGTTTTTTACCATTTTACACATAGCCTACCTACTGATGTGAAAAAGCACAGTTGTCGAACATTTAAATAATCAAATTTAACAAGGTATATCGCAACATAGGCCTAACCTAAAAGTAAAATGACACGTGATTTTGACAAACTGGCGTTTGCCTCAATTATATTATAAAATCGATCGATTACGTTTATTTTGCAGACAGCACGGCAACAGATTTATTAGACTGAAAGTGACTTCGCTTGCAGTTAAACCAATGTTTAATCTGTCTGACAAGGACTCTTCTTTCTTCAACATTGTTCAGTCACTTGTAATGAAAAAATCGCATTTTTAAACGTTTACATTACTCTGAATGTTCAGTCTGAATTCGCCTAGTTTAGACTAAAAATACTCAGCTATTTTTATAACAATGAAAAATCAACGTCAAAATTATGCTTGTTCTGTTGTAGCGGGTACAGCAGCATGTCGGGCTCTTCCTCCATACAGTCGTATGCCGTGCGGCTATCAAGCAATCTGGCGCAACTCCTGTCTGCGCAGAGGCTGCTGTTTCGATGCCACTGTCCCTGGCTCACCAGCCTGCTTCCATCATCGAGCCATACCTATAGCTCCGTCATCTAGACCTACTTACAGGTTGAATCAAGGTCGCAGTGCACTACCACCAGAACCCATCTGTGGTGTGGGTTACTACCAAAATCAACAGAATTGTGGATTTCCCGGAATCACGGAGTACGCTTGCCGTCAGAGAGGATGTTGCTGGAACTCCGGGGCTCGGGTGAAACTATTACTAAATTACTAGCCAGAAACGTAAGTGCGAGCTATGAAAAAATTCGTGGAAATTGATAAAAAAAATTTATCTTAAATTTTAGATTGACTTTTATTTTTTAGTTCTTTGGGGTTTTGCAATTCTAGTTAAATTTTTTTATACTTTTATTTCAAAAATCAAGCAAATTGTTGGTTATTTGAGTAAGTACCGACATAATTATTTTAAATTGATCGACTGACATAATGACTTGTGAATGCAGCGCAACATACAGCGTTACCAGCCAAACATTATGCGTTGTACAAAAAATAACTTATTTACTTGCTTACTTACTTACTTACATACTTGCTATGTTTAGGGTATGCCACGTGGGTGTTTCTACAATATGCAAGGTTCTGTCCAAACACTCAAATCGCGATGCGACATTCTGACAAGACTCCGCAGACGATGTGTAGACCAGTACGGTAGCGTCGTCAACAGCAGAAAGAATTGCATCAAAAATGACAGTTGTTGCTGGCGACGGAGCAGAACACGTGGTGTGCCGTGGTGTTACATTACGACTGAAACTTACAATTCGCAGTCGTTGGTCGATGGTCAAAATACCGGCGCGTCAGTCTCACTCACTAAGCGTAAGCTTGTCTATCATTATCGTCATCAATTTATCATTATTATTATCATTATGGTTTACACCAAAAAACAACGTAGACTCAGGCCTTGTACAAAACGGCAGCACGTTGCACATCAAGGTTTTTTAAATCTAGCAATGTTTTCAAAAACTTTCTGTTCGAGGTCAAGGCCAAGGTCAATGCGATCAAGACCAATGACTAGCAGAAAAAGCAAGACCAAGACCAAGGACAAAATGGCAGTCACCATGCTATTCCTCAAACACAAAAACCACAGTAGACCTACAACACCGTAACATTGATACATACCGTCATGCTACGGAAAAGTCACAGCGGACATTATTAGCACATAATAATAATAATAATAATAATAATACGCGCTCGAAGGTTTGCAAGTGTAATATGTACTGTACGCAGGACTGGAAAAACTTAGTTTTTTAAGAAAATGTTACGTTTTAGGCTGTTTAAGTTTAATTGTTTTTGGGTTTGTAAAGATATTTTGGTTTGGTGTTCAATGAACACCGTACACAAAGTTACGACCCAGGAAAACATGTTATAGACCTACAGCTCTGCACCCTCTTATGAGAGAATGAATAACTTGATTAGCGTCATAACTCAAAAATCACGATTAAAGTACGTATGAAATATGTACTAAATTTCACAACCACCAAAAAACCTAAAATTGAACTTTGGAGGTAGTTTTTGTTTTTAAAAAATCTTAAAACTTAGATTTTTTGGACCAATTTTCCAGCCCTGACTGTATGCTTATCTCTTCCAGAATTTCTATATTGTACAGTCGACTTTTTTACTTAAGCATTAGAAAATGGATGACTGATAAAGTTAAATGGTCATGCAGTTGATGCCTGTTCGTATAACAACGGTGGCTGCAGTCAACACGCCACGTGCTACAATATACCTGCACAGCACGGGGGCTCGCCCAGGATATGTGTCTGCAACCAAGGCTATAACGGTGATGGCTTTACATGCACTGGTACGACTAGACTACTTTTATTTTCTTATCAGCTGCTAACCGTTTAAAATTTGAGCGGACGTTCAGTTTATTGCGTTTGTTTTCGTAGTTGAGTTTGTTCCTCAATTTCACTGGCTCGGCTTGGCTGGGGGGTCAGAGTTGATTCAGTGCACTGATTCACGTAAACGTTTTATTGCACACTCAATCAATAAAAATTCATTCATTTATTTATTCATTCATTCATTCATTTACATGCTGTGGTCTGTGACTGTAAATACTGTATTCAGCCGAGGGTTCGCTGTGGTTTCGACCGTTGAATATAGGCTTATATGCTTCCCATCAGGACTACGATGACATCTACAGCTGTGACCCGGGATACCGAGGCATAGCCATCTGGTGTGTCGGTGAGTTGCTGTCGTTTTGTGTCTGGTTCAAGTTGCTCAGATCAACTCTGTTTTTTACGCTATGCGGGATGGGAAATAAGTAGTAGCTGCTGGCGTATGTGGTGCAGCTCATTGGGGCAATAGTGTGTCCTCTACCTGCTCTGCGGATCCAACTGTTGGATGCTTGACTTTGAAATATTTTCCGATTTCTTTAAAACTGCAATTGGAAACACGGGAAATATGAACTCATTATATTATTTTGTTTTACTGTTCGAATTTGTAGCTAGTAAAATCTCTTTCTGGAGATATAAATTATTATGCTGCTGAAAAAATTTGTTGGTTTTATGTGTTGAAACTTGCGTTAGTAATTGCATCCTGGAGTTGTCTCCGTCATTGTACCATTTTCGGCATTATAAAGAGCAACTTGTGCTACTTTCTACGTTTTACATTTTCTTTTTTGCATGTTCCATTTACGCCGTTTAACATTCGTTTTTTTTTCTTTCAGAAAGGCTTGCTTCCCCGAGACTATTTTCTATAGACTATTTTCCTGCCTGTGTCTTACTTCGAGTATTTTTGTATGTGTTGCGAGCCTGCTGTGATCATTCATTAAATGTGTGTTTCTGTATAGTTGGCACAATGTGTGTGCTCTTGCGGAGACGAGACTGTGTGTGACACTTTACGCAAGAAACTGACATTGGTTGACAAAATAACGCAGCGAAGATATTGAGGTGGTTTGCGCATGTTTTAAGGGTGGACAGTGAACGGCTGCCAGTAAATCAAAAAAATGTCATTTATTGCTTTACGTAATTAATGCAGACAATCAAAAAATGAATAAAAACATAAATACACAGAACATACATTAAGGTAAGTGGAGACGTCTGGTAGCAGCCTTGTCAACATTTTTAATGACGGACGAAAGAGAGAAAGGTGCGTGTACAACTGTGTGTCTGTTGTCAAGACATAGACGAGTGTTTGGAGGCTCGCGAAGCCTTGTGTGGCGAACATTTGAGTTGCCGAAACACAGATGGAAGTTATCAGTGCGTCTGTGACTACGGATACACCACGCAAGGATCGCGCTGTGTCGGTTAGTCGGTCTGTCTGGTTTTCATCCAAGGGAACGCACGCAACGTACGCAACGCAACGAACGCAACAAGTAAAACGGACGCAACGCAAGAACCGACACCGCTTTTATACCTGCGTGTTGGCGGTTGCATCGCTTGCGTCGGCTTCGTCTGTTGCTTGTGTTGCATACATCTTTGCGTTCGCTGCCTGCGTTGCATGAGTTGTGTTGGATGGCTTTACAAATTAAGCCTAAGCTTACTGCTTTTTAGCGTTGCACTAAAAGATCGAAATATTATGTTTTGGTTTCTGTCACAAGGCCAGAATTTGTGGACTTGCCCTTAGTGCAAAAGTTTAAGTCATTGGTATTGGCTTTAAAACTGTTCTTTTGCGCAAAGTTTACCATTTATAGACATCTGGCACCCGATAAACAGATTCTACGATATCTGGACTATTAAAGATTTTCATTGTTTGCATTTTTTGTTTCCGCTTCTGTCGTTATTTTTTTGTGATATTAATTTTTAAAGTTATATTTGAATTTTGTCCAATATGCGATTTGGAGTGTTTCATTTTTTGCGATTCCTTTACTACGACCGCTGTTTCGATACCGTTCAGTTAAAATGAAAATCTTGTGTTCAACAAAAAGTGAAAGGAAAGTCAGTAATCTAAAAAAATAGAACAAGTAATCTGAGGAAAGCTTGTGACGCGCGACAGCATCGGTGCGGGAGAATAAATGTGCAACGTGCAATTAAATAATAATGTGTTTAGAAAGCGTACCCAAATTTCGACGCCTTTTTTCTGCGCGTTAATTTTTTTACGCGTTAACGCGTTAAGTTAACGCGTTAATTCGACAGCTCTAATTATTATCGATTCGAACCAGAAACATCAAAAAGGCTGCCGTGGCACGACCCGGATGGTTTACTCTATAGACGGTTCTATTAACAGTATGTAATCGTTATTGCAGAGATAGACCCGTGTGACCAGTACAACGGCGGCTGTGACTACAACGCAAACTGTTCTACGGTTGACCTCGGCGGAAGTTATGGCAAACAAGTGAAATGCGTCTGCAAAGCTGGCTTTAAGGGAAATGGCTATTACTGCACCGGTTTGCATGTGACATTCTATATAGTAACATCTCCGTTTACCACACACGCCATTGATTTGTTTGGCCGTAGGCTTACTAATAAGCTTGTGTTTGGGCGCAAACACGAGTGAAAAATATAGGTTAACAAAAAAATGTTATTTTTAATTTTTAGTTTTTTGGGTTTTAAAAATTTACCAATTGGGGTTTTCTTGAATTTGGTGTTACAAAAATTCGACCAAGAAAAGAATTCTATACACTGTTTTTTTCCAGTCACATTGTTTGAGATAAATTTTAGCAAAACTACAAAAATACGACCACAATACAAAATCAAACATAATTTGTAATAATATGTAATTTAAATTGCACAAGAAATAAAGCACTTAATGTTTATGTTGTGAATAGAGATACCGTGTAAAGCGGAAGAGTTGCGCTGTTGGCCGGGGAAATGCATCTCAGCAAGTGCTGCTTGTGACGGCTACAACGACTGCATTTACGATTACGACGAAAACCCGCGATTCTGCGGTCTATAACTTACTCGTCGCACTTGAGTTTTCTCAATAGAGATGTCCAAATGCAGTATGAAAGTCGCAGATTGAGTATATGTTATGAACAGGCAACCGCCACTAAATTTAGTACGATGTCCAATTTTGGAACTCATTTTGGACATCGTTTCATTGCCTGAGTAGTACAAAACTCTCAATTAGACAATAACATAAAGTAGGTGTTTAATTCGTGTTTAGACATTGTTTCACTAAGTAAGTAAAAGCACTGATACTTTTTCATTTCAGGATCGCATACGTACACGTTAATTATTTGCTAGAGTTTCACTGAATACGTTTTGGTTGCATAAATGCCTACATGGCGCGGCCCGTCGGCCTGTTTGTCTGTCTGTCTGTCTAGTACAGACTTGTAGCTAACAAAAAGGAGTAGAAAATCAACATTGGCGTGAACGATCCGCAGGGCAGAAATAGCCGCTGTGCCATTTCGTTTAAATTTATAAGTATTAAAGTTTAGGATTAGAGTTTGGGTGTGTTAGCGCAGTTTTAAGCGTACCGCCGCTTGACACTTTACCAACACTTTCAGTTTGACTGTCATATAAGTAAATAAATGTACAAAACGTCAGTTTATACGCTTGTTAACGGCGACATGCAATAACTGACACATCGAAAACAGCAAAAATCATAAAAAGATGATATCACTCACATCACATTGTCTAACTGTCAATGTGCTGTTGAATAATATCACCTTTTTATGATTTTTGCCGTTTTCGATGTGTCAGTCATTGCACGTCGCCGTTAACAAGTGTATAAACTGATGTTTTGTACATTTATAATTTGCTTTTCTATTACAATAACAAAGTTTTTATGTTGATGGTCAATTATAAACCATCTGCTTTCTACGGCCATGAAGACATTGAACCTTAAATATTTTGGGGTCACGATTTTGATCTTTACGGGTCACGTGACGTCATCGATCACGTGGCCATTTGACTCTGCATGTGTGGTTTTCTCTTGCTGATCTATTGTAACCATGCATCTATCTTGCACCGTTATGGAAATCTCAAAGATATTGGGGTCACGACCTTGACCTTTTGTCGTCACGTGATGTCATCGATCACGTGACCATCGGACTCGGCGTGGGCACTTTCCGGTTGGTGGTCAATGATGACCATGCGTCTATCTTGCACGGATACGGAGATACAGGGCTTTAAAGATTTTGGGGTCACTATTAGAGTTTGATCTTTTGGGTCACGTGACGTCATCGGTCACGTGACCTTTGGACTCGGCAAATGTGGTTTTCTATTGGTGGTCTATTGTAACCATGCGTCTAACTTTCAGCGTTACGGAGATATAAAGCCTTGAAGTAGCATTTTGTCTATGTTAAAGGCCAAATGTTCACTGCGCATGCTTCGTGTCACGTGACCTGTAGGTAGGGGGTCCAAAATGACCATATATTTGGAATTCCCCAGGCCATATTGTTTATTCACTGTACAACTTTTATGAAGCTACGATGACGATTAAGGGCCGTTTGTAGGTGAAAATTGTATACATAAACGTGTTTTGAAGGTCAAAACGATGACTGCCATGCCCCATGTCACGTGACCTGTAGGCAAGGGGTCAAAATGACCACATATTTAGAATTTCCGTGGCCATATTGCCTATTCACTATGCAACTTTTATGAAGCTACGGCGACGATTAGGGCCATTTATAGGTGAAAATTTTATACAGGAGCGTTTTTGGCCTAAAATTTCGAAGTCCGTTTTGGGCCCAATTTTCCACTATGTGGGAATTTTTCCGGGATTAAATATTAACCTCGAATTTTCGTTTTCGAAAAGTTTGACCCTTGCGTGAAGCCGCGTCGTCCAAGCCATCGCGCGTGAAAATCTGCCCGGCGATCTGACCTGTAGGTCGGTCAACAAAAAAGGTATATATAATACTAAAAATTTTCGTTATATTTACCCATTTGCCGAGAAGCCCCCAATGAACGGATTAACACGAAATTTTCCGCAGGGAGTCGTATCGCGAACACAATCACCTGTTTTAAATTTTGTGTCGATTGGTTCAATGGTTTCGGAACTGCGAGGGATCGAATTTTGCCATTCTTTGCCGGTCGCCGCACAGGTCTGCGCTACCGCGCGCCTGTGATGCACAAAACAGCGGGTCATGCACTTGTTAACGGTGACATTAATGGGATGTTTGTAAAACACGATCGAGCAAAGATCGAGCAGCTAGCTTGACGTTCTATGGTAATTAGCATGTTAATTAGAAGGGCTGGCGGGCTGTAATTGGAAGACCTATATAACACGTGATTAGCTGTGGGCTATGAGCCTAAGCCTAGGCCTACTTGTGAGCCAGGGGCGGGGTTCTAATAGGCTTGCTTGAGCCAGCTCGATGTTTGCTGGACGTTTGCTGGACGTTTGCTCGATGTTTGCTCGATTTTGTTAACACCCTATTAGTGGCTGGCACATCCAAAACACCAAAAGTCAAAATTCACGCATCACGTCAATCTTAACTGTTTTAGGCTGGATGTGAGTTGAGAAGTTTTCAATGTTTACAGACGTTATGATTTGCTTCTTATTTTTATCAGTGTGTTGCGAATAAGGGTGATTATAATAAATAATAAACCACTGTAGCCATTGTTCTTCAGAGTCGTGGAAGTGTCCGGCGGGGTTCGAGCGCTGTGCCGGCAGTAGACAATGTATTCGCAATTATTTCTTCTGCGACAATAAAGTTGACTGCGCACTCGGCACTGACGAAGACGATAAATTCTGTGGTGAGTTGCCGAGCCTTAGACGTATATTTTGTTTCGTTGCTTTGGCCCAAACTGAATTATTGACAAACAGATACAAGTCGTACAGCCAGATATAAACTACAGCTTGTCGTACAAAAAGTCCACAACAAATCGATATAATGGAGACCGCACTTTTTTCGAAAATTTCTAATCAAAATTTTTATTAAAATTCGTTTCTAACACGTTGCGTACGAGCAACGTGTCGGATAATCTCACAAACAGGCGAAAAGAGTGTAGCCGCATTCTATCTCACAAGCGTTTATGTTTTCACGTCTTTTTATTTTTCTGTCCGTTTGTCTCTCCTTTGTTCTGTCTGTCGTAAGTGATAAAATGTACGCTTGCCATTTTGTTCTTGACCGTAAAAATGACAGTAAACGGTGTGTACGTGATTACTACTAGCCTACTGTTGCTACTGCCACTACTGATACTCGTACGACTGCGACGACTGCTGCTACACTCACTGCAAGAACACTACGAACGACAAAGTCGGCCGACTTTTGTGGACGTGGTTTAGTTGCCCGACAAAATCGGCCACAAAATCGGTGAACCACGACACACGACTGATATTTTCGTCTGTTACTTCGTACGATATCAGCTAACGCAACAGCTAAATGCAGATCGCAAAATAATACTTGCATCACTTTTTTTCTGCATCTAATAAACGAAAATAAATAACAAACACAATAAATAACTAAAATAAATATTCATCTTCCGTTGCAAACAATCTTCACGGCAACATAAACAAAATTTGTTGTCCGAGATTTAATGTATAAGTCTGTGGTTGTCCGATATGCATTTTTGCATAACACACCACAGATTTTTGTCGGCCGATTTTGTCGTTCGTCTGACATCCTCTTAAGCTTACTTTGCATACTGTGTTGGTGCAGCGGTGTGGGCATGTCCCAAGGGCTATGCGCGCTGTTACGGCAGCAGACAGTGTGTTCTCGACTACTACTTTGACGACGGCGAAAACGACTGCAATGTCGGAACCGATGAAATCGTAGAATTCATAGGTATATGGGTCATTTCGTCATTTTTTAAAATTTTGAATGTAGCAATATGTCTAAAATGAAGTAAAGAAAAACGTATAAAACCAAATATTTTCTGTATCTATATTTATTCATCATCATCATGACGCGAAGCGTTCAGCCGTAGCATACCGCCGTTGCGATTTGTCGCCAAAACGAGCGATCTTCTACCAGCTGCAGAGCGTCGGTCACTGATATTCCCTTGTTCCGGCAGATCTGATGGATCTAAGTGATGGGAGGTCGACCACGAGCGCGTTTCCAATCAGGAGATGGCCGGGCACCGTCTTGGGCTTCGCAGCAAGTCCGAAGGATCTGGTTTGCTGGAACGTCCTCTGTGAGTCTGGCAACA
>Ga0056128_1009191_pt1 | contig 12432 bp, 9 predicted proteins | sample WorMetLIZISLAND2_FD_71113 | JGI IMG/M metagenome (GOLD analysis project Ga0056128, IMG submission 71113) | Marine gutless worms symbiont microbial communities from Max Planck institute for Marine Microbiology, Germany - Olavius geniculatus... ...
TCATTATCAATGTGTATATTAAAGTCGCCAGTGATGAGGAACTCGTGAGGTGTAGTAGCAGCCAGAGACAGGAAGGAAGAAAACTCATCAAGGAAGACAGAGAAAGGCTTAGAGAAAGGTAAAGCAAATTCGGCGACACAGCTCTAAATTTTGCGGCCCGCTGAAAACTGTGGGCTCTAATGATCGCGTCTAGAAAATTGCATTTGTTGTGCAATTTAAAATACAGATCATAATAATTGCATAATTTTTATCGTGATTTTTGCTGTTTTTTAGTAAGAAAAATGATGTGGTGGGGAGAGGCATATTGCATGTTATTTCGTAGTTGTAATTTTGTGTCCAGCCTTCATACATCAAAATCCCAAACACCTTAAAAACTAGAAAGTTTCCCAAGCACTTTTTGCTTTAACACTTATTAATTTGAAAGTCTTTCAAATACCTGGCATGTATAGTATACGATAATAGACCAGTACTGGTATTGCACACAACAAAATTTATTCAAGACTTCAAACAGATTGTAGAAATGCAGTTGACGACTTGACGTACAATTGCATACGTAATAATCTAGGCCTACTCTTTGAGTTTTATACCAGTATTTCAACTTATTTATTAAACGAATGCTCGAGTACTCGTTAAGTTACTCATCGAGTTGCTCGAGTACTCGAGCGAGAACTTTCCGATAGCACAGCCCTACAGTGCGACCGTGACGTCATTATTTGTTTACATGCCTTATGTAAACAACGAAACTTGGATAAGTAAACTCGAATTTTGACATTTTTCACTGGTATTACATCTGTTTCAACATCAAAATTAGCATGTAACTTTTTTTTCTAACATTGATTATTAGGCCTATACTGTACACAATTTTTAACGCGCTTTTTTTAATTACAGCTATGCTGTAGGCGTCGACGGTATCATTTTCGTCTGTCTCTGGTCCGTCCCTCCGTCTGTCTGTCCGTAACGGATGTATTGCGGATAATTAGTTCTGTGTCAATGCTCTGTGCGTACAAAATTTCGGGGATGCAGTGCAAGGAAAACATTTTCAAATTTGGGGTTGAATAGACGGGGGTAGGAAAATGTGCGTTTTTTTCAAAGGAAAACTAGCTATATCTCGCCCTTATAGATGAGATAAAAAATCATCGAACTTGGATGACCTTGAAGGTCAGTACTGCAACAGGAACTGTATAAGCTGTAGTGTGTCTTCTCTAGCAACAGCTGGGCTTCCTTGTTATTATTATATCCTGTTTAAACTCAACCTATATACATATAGCAAGTGACACAAAATTGGAGCTTTTTTTCGCTGAACTACAAGCACTACGTAAGGCCAAGGAGTTCAGTAATTATCAGTGTCGGGGAACATAAGTTTCATGCTAATTTTACTTTTGGGAACGAAAGTTCCAAGTGACAAAAGTTCCCGAGGACGAAAGTTTTGCCTGTGGAACTTTCGTTCCCAGGAATGAAAGTTCTTGGGTACGAAAGTTCCATGAATTGTGTAGTCATATATACTACTTTGATCTGCAAATCACCGTTTATAGCTAGGCTACTCAACGTGCGCACCTGATTCAAGTTCTAGAGCCATCAACTTATTGATGTTTGAACTCATCTCTGAAGATGATGAGGAAGAAGGAGAAGAAGTGTTGATTTCATTTTTAACGGAAATCAGCTTTGATGGACTTTCGTTACATATTGAATTAACTTTCGATTAAAATTATTAGTTGTTTGATTAATGCAATAAACAGGTTGACCATTTGACAGCTTTACTGCATTTTGCTCTCAGTAAAACTAGCATTTTGGTGATACAGGCTCAGGTACTGCATTGATGATGTGGCCTGCATTGACTTCAGGACCATGTTTAGTGGCCCTCAGCTGATTAGCCATTACACACAGCATTACTATTCATTTCTATTGATATTGAACTCAGCTTACTATATAGGCTATCGGCAGATACACTATATGCAGTAGTATGCATTACTGGTGCAGTATCTTTAATATAGCTGTTCTGTTTGTGGTAGGTACACTTATGACATAGCTGAAGAATGAGTTTCGTAGACTTTGGTCAGTGTGCCGGTGATCATGCTCGCATTCTTATTCTTGTATTGCCGGCATGTGGACCCCACTTGAAGCCAAAGAGATTCAACAAGATATTCGATCGTATAGCACGATTAGAAACCCTTACTGTACCAGGATCACCACCACGATCTGTGCACATACGATACAGGAAATACTATGCCATAGAGAATAATGCCTGGGGAGATTTTCAGCTGCATCGGAGTGCTCTTGGTTTGATTATGATTGGTAACTGTGAACGTCAAGATGATGTTCAGGAATTGTTTTGCCAGTATGAACAAATGAAGGTATGATTTGGCTGTATTGCAGTTTTGCTTCAGATATTCTGTGTGAATGAATTTTTACATGAAATTGTAATGTGGCCATGTAGTGTTTTAAACTCTATACCATGATATAAAATGAAATTAGTTTATTATTATATTAATTTTTCAACTTTGTTTAATTTCTACATTTTGTAGTAAAACTACTGAGGGTTAAAATCAAGGTAAAAACATAGCCGTGATTGCTATTGGCCAGGACATTATTGTGTTTCATTATTAGCCAGAATTGCTCTAGCGCAACCATGTCCACCTATAGCTACACTTTTCTTTGTAGCATGGCTTTTGTCTCACATCTGTCACACTTGTGCACTCGGCTTAATCAATTTTTAGATACCATAAATTTGGTAGTTACACTTTTGGGGTCCAATGATGCAGATGGTGTCCCTGACCTCTCCCAGGTGAAGGGGGATATGAGGATCGAACGCTACAACCAAAACATTTAATTACAAATTGCTGCTGCCACCTGGCGAATAGAAATGTGGAGTTGCGTGGACTGGCAACAGTAATTCCATCTCTTTCCCAATTACTTTGGATGTGTTATTATCAATCTTATGTTGTTTCACTGTGTGATGTCAGTGTCCTCATTAAGCACATGCATAAATAGTGTCATATTATAAACTGATAAATGGATAGTGTGCTGTGCAGTCTGTAAATTCTATTGAGACTGTTTAGTGCTACTGTACATGTATGCAGTGAAAGTACTGCTGTTTACATCATACTTGTAGACTTCGTATTCATTATGCATTTACACCTTAGAGAAGTTCATTGTGTTTTTTATGTGTGCAGGAGAAATATGATTCAACTTTGTTAAATTCAAGACTTTTGATATTTGGAGATGTCGGACGTGACGTGGTGGTGCTGACGTCAGGCAGTGAGAAGGAGACGGGATCAGAGGTTGACCTATTGTCAGCAGGCAGTGATCGAGCAACAGGCAGCAGCAATGAGTCCGACTCAACTGCTGGGACTGGAGAGTCAAACTGCTCGGTGATGTTGAGCTCAAGTGATGTGCTCTGTTATCCTGGCACTGACGAGTCATTGGCAAACATCGATGAGCACATCATCGACTTTCTCATGTCTCTGTTCTGGGTGCTGGAAAGCAAGCGGTTGGATCGGTCGTGCGAACATGTTGACAACTTGACGCTTCTTACTGCGCCGTTCGAACACCGTAAAGACAGCATCATCGCTGACCTTGATGGCAGGTTGTTAAAGTTTGTTGTTGCTGTTGTTGTGCTTAATCAAATGAATGTATGCGACTATTCTTACAAAGGCTAGCATTCTGTAGCATGGCTGCAGCATTTTTCAAGTGGTTTAGTACTGCTACACAGGCTAGTTGAAATAAGAATTTGCTGGGGGAAGGAGGGATCCTCATTGTCTTTGTTGAAGTTCTCCAGCGATTCACTTCGTATGAAGATCCATGGTAATCTTATGCCAGTGTACATTTCAGTCTGTCCATATACGCTTGTTTTCTCACTCTCTGTGCATTATTGACTCACAAAGGGCTTCCTCCATCGGCCAGCCGGAGGACGCGCCCCTATACGCCGTACCAGCACGGGGCTCAAGTCTGTCAGTGAAGACAATGAGTGACAGTGATGGGTCGCAAATGGACAAATGGACTGTCTGCAGGTAGATAAGCCATCTTGATATGTAAACAGGCATCCAAATCAACTCAGTTCTTTACCCTCTATGGGATGGAAAGAGTATACAGTATAAGGCATCGTGGACCAACAGTACCCAGTAGCTACTTCTATGAAGTAGCATAAGAAGGTTGATCCCTCAGCCAGCTAAGGGTGCTGATTTGAGATCATGCCTTGATGGGTTTGTTGAGATCTTACAGGTACCCATGGGTGATTAATTGGTTGGTGCCTGCCTGGTCTATAGCCTGGTCGTGTGCGCTGGTTAGCTTCGCTGTCCCTGTCATGTCTCAGGTTCGGCGGGGCATTGGAGAGACTTTTGCGAGGATGATGAGTCAGACAAGGATTTCCAGTAGATACCAAATACACTGCAGATCGGGACTACAGTTTTCCTGTCAGGCTTGGAAATCCTGCATGGGCTCTCCTTTGCCCCGTTTGGCTCTGGGATTTGGTGGGGTGGTTTGGCTGCACTGCTCATGTGGCTTGTCTGCTGAACAAGTTGGGTTGCCTGCCAGGTGATTAACTGAGGGGACCATAAATTTTTTGATGAGCTCCACAGTACTTGCTTGGTCATGGTGATGTGACCTGACTGGCAGTGTAGTCATGTGAGTGGGGGTAGTTGCACTTTTTGCTATTCCTGCCATGACTTATAGCAGCTGGTCTTAACAGGATCTAACAGACACCCATGGGTCATTGCTTGGTTGGTGCCTGCCTGATCTGTGGACTGGTCATGTGCACTGGGTGGCCTCGCTGTTATTGTCATGTCTCGGAGTTGGGTGGAGCATTGGAGAGGCTATTGCGGGGATGATGGGTCAGACTGGGACTCCAGTAGATATTGAACGCACGGTAGTTCGGGACTACGGTTTTCCTGTTTGGCTTTGAAACCCTGCGATGGCTCTTCCTTTGCTCCATTTGGCTTGGGGGTATGGTGGGGGTGGGTGGCTGCACTGCTTATGTGGCTGGTCTGCTGTTGAGTTGGACCGCTTGCCGGGTGATTTCCTTTGGGGGCTGTGAAATCCTTTGGTGAGCCTGACAGTATAGAGAGTAGTCATGTGGACGGGGGTAGTTGTGCTCTTTGCTATTTCCGCCATGACTTTCAGTACCCAGTATAACTGCTGGGAATTTTTTGGGGATGGCTGATGGGCCCACATGGCGGCCTAAGCGTACGGGGTGGGGCGGCACTGGCTGCCCTGCCCCGCATTGGAACTTGGAACTTGGAACTTGGACCGACTTGAAACCCATCTGTTTGGGCAACAGCTGCGGTGTTTGTGATTTGGAATAGACGATTTTAAAATTGCGAACTAACTAGCTACTAGCTGAGCCCAGTGTAGAGTAATTTCATTGATTGGACACAATGCATTAATGCTACGCCACACCGCCAACGTAACTATTAGCGATTGTTTTAATGTTGTTATCGTACAACATAGAATCCACAAGAGGAAGTGTCAGGGACGTCAGAAGAAGCATCTCGGTGATTTGTGTCTGCTGGCTGGTGTTCCCGGAGAGTCCGTTCTGCATTATCAAACATCCGTGGAGCTATTGCGTTCAGTCACTGACTCATTGTGGCTTGCTGGTATGTACTGCGGCATCTACGTACATATGAATGAAGGAATGAGTGAAACATCTAGCTGGATTAAAATTCATTCTTAACTCCCTCACTTTATCATCCAACCTTTTTTTAGTCAACCTAGCAGTCCCAGTAGTTTGTATTTCTTGGGCCACTTTTAAAATCCTAGATTGTTTGACTGATTGGTTTAATTTAATGTTCAGAAATAGAAAATACACTGCTGCTACAGCTACTGCTTTTCCTAACTTCTACTACTACTACTACTAGTATTGGTGTGTCTAAGGTGCTTACGAAGGTCTGGCGAGTGCTGCAGTAATTCTTCTAAAACACGACTCGTCTGATCTGCCGATAGTGCAGCGCAATTCATCCATGTTTTCACTGCGTCATGGTTTGTCTGCTACCAGCACTGCTGCCGTGAGAGGTGCTTGTGTTGTAGTTGTCATTTTCCATGAAGATGAGTAGTAACACAACAAAAAGACATACATACTATTTGTGCAGCCAGAAAAATTGCTTAGCCAATTTCTGTACCGGTATATAGTCTGTTGATCTTCTTGATCTTCAAGAGACAAGCCAATACTTTTACACAATCTTACCAAATTTTTCTTTCTGTCTAGTTTTTTTAGTCTCTGTTGCCATACATCACTTCACATCTTAGTGAATGTAGTTTATATGATATTATACTCATCATCATCCACAGTGAAGCAGCTGACACAATTCATAACTAATCTCATATGCCGAAGTGTATCAGTTTACTTGCACATAGCATTGGAATGGCCCTTCTTCTGTGATATCTTTGTAAAGTTCTGAAAATTTGTCTGTGAATTTGGCTTGCTTGCAGAGATCACCGGTGAAATATTGTGTTTCACATTGTTTGTGAATTTTGTTTTTTTTCTGTGTGTGATGGTATATTTTTCATCTGGTCTGCAGTAAATGGGTAACTGCTGTGCGTGTAGGTACCAGTAGTTCACTGCAGGTTACGCCAAGTGGTCTTGACCTGGCTGTTGAAAATCCTTCTCGAAAGTGGATGCCATCCAATCTTCCTGCTGACGTCATTGACAACTACAAAGAAGCTGTCATTAATTACAGCAAGGTAACAGAAGCTGAACGTTGCTGAAGCTGCAGTGTTACGAACAGCAGTGTTTGTCATCAGATATTTGGAGAAAACATGTCACTCAGTAACTTGGTAACATATCGATAATCCCAGGGTTTGTCAATCTGTTTTTGACTGTCATGGTGCCTGTGTGGTGGTCTACAGCTAAGATTAGGGCTAGTGTTAGGGTTTGGGTTAGGTTTAAGATTAGGGTTATGGTAAAGAATTAGCCAAAATGGAACATTCGGATTGTCGACCTATAATCAGTAATTCAACCGACAGCCATGTGGTGTTGTTTACACTTTTGCTCTACTGTATTTTGCAACATGGAGCATAAATAAGTGGAACGTGCATGCTTTATGACCACAGATCGGGCAGTTGGATAGTTTCGAAACAGTTAGTCTCATTCATTGCAGTGCAGGGTGGTCATGCTGAACACATAACTACGTTGTTGTTGTAGTAGCCCGCCCTCTAGACCCGCGGGCCTCGGCTGGTCCACAGTCAAAAACCAATGGCGGGATAGAAGAGGCAGTGTTGACGGATTTTGCAACCACATTGTTTGTATGCAGCTGTCGGATCCACCTCTTGAATGCTCCATCTTGATATCCTTCGACATGACTATCTTTCGCTGCAATGTATGAGACTAGTCATTTCTGAAAATTTCCAATTGTTCTATCTCCATATGTTACTCTGTTTTATGCATCACCTTCTATTATAATACGTGCAATTTCATAAGTCATTATGTGTGTTGATAGCTGAAAGATGCTGGAGTCGTGGAGATGGAAGCTTGTTTGAAAGCTTGCAGAATCTTCATTGCTCATGAGGTATGTAGGCATTCTGACCACACTTCCATTGTTTTCTATTTAGGGCCGGTTTCTGGTCCAGTTGGTCAACTTGGTTCATTAACATTCATAATGTTTGTGCCTGTGCTGAATGATTGGTCTGTTTAAACCCCAAATCCATTACGCCGACTTTCACCGAAACTTCCCTGCAGGAAAGTCGTGAACACAAACCATCTTGACATGTTGAGATGTTTGTGACAAAGTTCGTGACGAGTTTGCGACAAACCCGTTTGTGTTGCTCTAATGGAATGTAGTCCGTTACGATGCACGGGGAAAGTTGGCGACAAAGTCCACGACAAAGTCCGCTGACTTTGTCGCAGACACAAGTCACGTATGTCCACAACACAAATCATGAAAGTCGGCGACGTGATTTGTGTTACGGACTTTCGTGATTTGTGTCCACAACTTTGTCGCGAAGTTGTCGCTGACTTTGTCGCAAAGTCGGCATAATGGAATTTGGGCTTTACTGCACGTGATCAGTGTTGTCCAATAACAGCTGTCGTTACTTAAGCAATGAATGAATATAGATTGGTGGCTATAGTTAACTAGAAGAACAAGAGATGTTGCAAGTACTACAGCCAAAAAGTACAAGTACAAGTACCTGAACTTTGAGTACAAGTACTTTGAAACGGTGCTTGAGTACTACTCGAGTACAAGTACAGGTACCAAGTACTACATCTCTGGCACTTAGTATGGACTGATGTTGGTGTTAGCATTGCAGACTCATAGTTGTGAGGTTTCTGGATGAATATTGCTGCTTGAAAGTGCAAACACCATTTATGGCAGGGCTGGTCTGCCATTCAGAATGACTGAACTGTGTCTGTAGTTCACTGGCTATAAATGAAGATGTTTTATTGTAAATGTTTGGAGTTGTTGTGTTTGATGAACAGAGAATATTTGCTGCGGCAGATTTTCTTCAGAATGCGGTGTCTATTAATGTCCAGCTGATGGAAGAAGAGAAAGTCAGTTTCTATTGTATTTACAGTTTTTACAGTATGGCTACATGCATCAGAAGGAACTTATATAAGTTGTTTCCGTGGTTTGATGTGAAAGGTAAATGATTGCATTAGCAGATGAGCCTTAACCCTAATAGTGTAAGCGAGTGTGCAGATTATTCAGAAACTGTTTAAAAAATTTTTTCCAAAACTGTTGATTCATCATTTTTTGAAAAGCGTTCATGTATGTTCCACATTTTTCTGGTGCTATGTGGTACATGTAAATTATACTCTAACTTCATTTCTACATGTCAACTTTTGATTTAGAAATTGCATTCTAAACGTCGTGGTTTTGCCTCGAGCATTTAGACTTGTGGTGTTTGGTGGTCAGGTGCAGTTGTTTCTGACACTGGCAAATCTCTACCGAGACATGCACATGTATCGCAAGGCAGCGTTCTACTGCCGCATTGCTGCGATGCAGTTTGTCTCCCCGGCAAACGAGCAACCGTCGTGGCTACAGTGCTACAACCTGCTTATACGTGCCCTGCCTGGCTACCAGCTGTCTCTCGATCCCAAGGAAATGTTACCCAGTTGGTTTCGATTCTGCTTTGTGAATCAAAGAAAGTAAAACACCAAACATTGTTGTATTGAATAAGATCTAAGGTGCTCAGGAGCAGATTTTAAGTGTTGCATCTTACATTTTGTTTGACTTGAGTAAGAGCTTAGGTACCTAGGTGCAGCTTTTGAAGTTATAGTTTATTACAATCCTGTTTGTCATTCTTTTGGTTAAACAGACAGTGACTGTGCTCTCGTCAAGGCTAACTGAAGCGTTAACTAACTTTAGGCACATTTTTGGACAGCTTTGTTGAGTAATTGGAGAATTAACTCAGTTTGCCTTGTGCTGGTATTGGACTGTATTGAGTGCTGCAAGTGGATTGCAAAAGCCTTCTGCCATTTTACACATAGTTCAGCAGAGTTAGCCAATATTTGACCAATGGCCAGTGGTTCCAGAAATGCATATATTAAACTAGCTACTGGCCAGGTTGACTGACTTGTAGAGAACCAGTCACTGGTGCTAAATGTCCAGCGGTGTGTTTGTGTTGCACAGGAGCTCAGAGGAAAGGTTGGACAACCGTGCAGCTGCGGGTCATGCATGAGCTGGTTTATTCTGCACGCCGCATGGGAAATGCTGACATCGCTATCAGGTGTACACTCTGTGCTGTACTGTGTGTTATCACTAATTGTACAGACTATCTGTGTGACAGCTGTTGGACGTGGTGGCATAGTTAATTGTTGCAAATGTTTGTACTAATGTGGATTGGCTTGTGTACATTGCTCGTGAGTCAGTCAGTGGCATAGTTGAGTCTTTGCATTAGTAGCCACTTGTTACTGCTAGGGGCACTGCACATTAAGTAAACTAAGCATATTGTCGGCTGGCGCTACTGTGAGGAAGCTCTAGTTCATGAATCATGAGAGTGGCTTCCGATCAGTCCAGAGAAGATTGTCTGCACTTTTGTCTCTTTCAGAAACGGCAGCAGTGAGTTGGTGGCTTTCATTGCAGGCGGTAAACGGTTCCAGGTTTGGGCTGTTGCTGAATTGGAAACTCCCGGTCCCCTTTGGTAGAGCATCATGTGAATGGTATTTGCAACGTCATTGTGTGTGTATAGAAACTACAGAAAGAGAATACATGCTGCTGTAATAGGGGGATCAATAAACGACCAATCTGTGAAGTCACGCTAGCCTGTTTTTCTGTTGTTAATGTTGTTGTTGCTGTTGTTTTTGTTGTGCGTTTTGCAGACATTTGTCGTTTCTGCTGCATGCAATGTTCAGCAGCCTGACTGCCAGTGAGCTAACTGATCTAGCCGGAGTGCTCTGTTCCTATACTAGCAAGTGCAAGGGAACGGCGCTGTCAATTGCTCTTGATAACGGCATGATACTTCCTCCCGTTCCATTCACCAACTTCCCGCAGCTTTGGTTAGTACATGGCAAGCTATTTAAATGATAAAACTTACTTTTTTCTTTCTTACTTGCTAAACCATGCTGTGCCAATTTTAACTTCAACACATGCATCGTTTGTGACCTTATGATGGTGCTTTGTATACAGTGAATCATAAAAGTGTTTGATTTGTTTTTATCCTCAAGTTGGCTAAGTTGATATGTTTGTGTTGATTATAAGAAGTGTGGTAAACATACGGACAGACGTCACACACTATGACTTGTCCTGTGACGTCAGGCATTGTGTTCTGCTTGTAATGTGCATAATGCAACAATTATGAAATCATTTTCATAATCTTGGGTTGATTTTTTTTGCTGATTATATTTTGGCGCTTAAGAATTCAGAAGTTTTAAGTTCACAGCATGATAAAATATGCTGAAAAATACTGAGCTTTTTTCTGCAACGAATGTGTTAGGAATTGACATATGTAATGGTTATGATGCTGGACTTAAAAAGTAAAAAAGTCATGATTTTGACTCCAGTGACTCAACTAGAAGTCAAAATAACGATCTTTTTACCATAAGTCGTCCAACGTTATAAGTGTTCTGCCTCCCATTTGGGTTGCTCTCAAGTGGTTACTATTTGGACGGATGACTGTCTGGGGACAGCTAAACCATCTTGGTATATAATTAACACCAAGGTTAACTCAGCCTTCCATCCCTTTGGGGTCAGTGAATTGAGTACCGGCCTGCTTGGCTGAGGTTGAGGCGGAGTGCATTCATTTGTGTTGGCTGGCAGGTAGCACTGTGTGATTCCATATGGCAGGTTGCTTTGAGATGGATTTGCTGCAAAGAGCTATACACTGTGCTTGAAATTTACCTTGGACGGTGTCAAATCTCATTGGACTTTATGCTACTGGCGGTGTGGGCCTGGGACACGCGACTGACGCATTCACTGCAGCCAGGCGCTACTGGTTGTGGAACATTCGAGGGAAAGTGACTGCAGTGAACAGACACGAATGTGCTGTAGCTGTGTGATATACTGTGAACTTTCTTTTGTTTACTTCTTTTATGTTTGTGCTAAAGCTGTCAAGGCATTAATTTTTTTAATGCATTAACGCAGTGGGTTAATTTTTTTAATGCATTAATTAATGTGTAAATTAACGCACTCAGTCCCGTCGAGATGGAGAGTAGAAGGTAAATTACCCCGGGCCCGAGACGTTTATGGGACCCGCCTGTAGAATATAGAAAGTTAAAAAAAATGAAAAAAAATTTTAAAAAACACATATAATTTTTATTTTTTTAACGTATTTAGACTATTTACTATTTAACTATTACAGTATTTTTATTTTGTATATCATCTCTTGTCCACCATAGAGTCCATCATTTTGTGATGGACTCTATTGGGTTACGCTTACGCGAATTGCTTGCTTACTGTCTTTTGTCAGTTTCGTGCGTATGTTTGTATGTCTGTCTTGTCTGTCTGTCTGTCTGTTCATTTGTGATTAGAAATCTATTAGCCTGTCAATGAAATAAATAAGTAATTGTTTATTTACAGTAGTACAGTAGTGATGAAACAAAAACTAGTTTAGTTACTTGATTTCATTCGATTGTCATATAACTGCAGTTTAATGGAATATCCGAACTTTTACTGCACAGCATTTAGTAACTGAATGAAATAAATTTACGCATGTGCATTAATTTTTTTAACGTGCATTAATTTATTAACGCATTAACGCGTTAATTAACGCGTCAACTGTGACAGCTCTAGTTTGTGCATTATTTTTTCGATTGAAATAAAGAACATGACAGATGGGCAAATAACAATAAATGTACAAAACATCAGTTTATACACTTGTTAACAGCAACATTTAAGGACTTGCACATTGAAAACAGCAAAAATTACAAAAGGTGATATTGCCCGCATTACACTGACTGCGTGTCAATGTGCTGCTGAATAATATCACCTTTTGTAATTTTTGCTGTTTTCGATGTGCAAGTCCTTAAATGTTGCCGTTAACAAGTGTATAAACTGATGTTTTGTACAT
>Ga0056128_1009194_pt1 | contig 12428 bp, 7 predicted proteins | sample WorMetLIZISLAND2_FD_71113 | JGI IMG/M metagenome (GOLD analysis project Ga0056128, IMG submission 71113) | Marine gutless worms symbiont microbial communities from Max Planck institute for Marine Microbiology, Germany - Olavius geniculatus... ...
ATGACAAGAGTGGTGATGGTGACGCTGACGAGGTGAGATGATCATGGAAGTATGGTGAGTCAGGAAAAGGCAAATCAAGACGTGGCTGACGAAGTGAATGAGGCAATTGATTCCAGAGATACAATACAATGTCACGAACGTACAGGGATGTTTTTGTGAGTATAAAATTATGTTTAGGCCTATAGCACAATCGCATCACACTACATTTGTTTAGCCGGTAGCAACACACGGCTGTGAATCGTAGATTTAAAAAAACAGGAAGAACGATAATGCACCAGGAAAATATTGTGACTTCTCTGACTAAGCTAATGACCACGAAGCAGGTCTACACTGTGGCTGGTGCAGAAAGTGCTGATGCTGCTTCATTACATTAAAAGCCGTAAACTTCGCTGCTTCGGCCATATGTCATGCGACTTTCACATGATAACACCAAGAGAGCAGTGTGATGGTCTCGTCAAGGGCATCAGAGAACGTGGAAGACCGAGTGTGCTGGTTGGACTACATCGTGGCGTGGACTGGCCTGTTGGGGACCAGATTGCTGCATGCTACATAAGAAAAACGGCGCTGGTTATCAGCTGCTCATATTTTAAAATTTGGTAACATTTTTTGGCTACAATTAAAAGATTTTTTTTAACCCTGTGTTGTCCATTCGACCAGTATATTGTTTGTCAAATGTTATAGTTACATGTACTGTATCACAGGCTAAACGGTAGTCCAAGCTATGACATGGCTTGAACTACCGTTCAGCCTGTAATTGTGTTAACGGCAACTTCTCTTTCCTATGGGAAAGCCAAAAATTCGACCTCCCACAAAATCAAAACCCCTGATATGACTGAAATACAAGAAATATTTCAGATTGTGACTAATATAATGTACTGCTCGCGCCAATTTTTTCTTCTGTATTTTTAACTGCCTGTTAGTTCCTTTCTTGTAACACCGCAAATAGCGGTGCCGACAGCATCATCTCGCTGACAGCATCAACCATGCAAATGACGTCATCACGTTACGTGACCCCAAAAGGTCAAACTCGTGACCCCATTATCTTTGAGGCGTCATACCTCCATAACGGTGCTAGATAGACGCATGGTCTTGTCCACAGTGACCGTGCGGTTTCTGATAAAGATATTTGCGAGATCTTTGCGCTTATAAGGGGGTTTTCGGGGTTGGGCCATCTTTGCGTCTAATGGCAGGTTTTGGGGGACGGGCTATTGAATGAGGTCAATCTAATTCCACCACAACCGACTTTTGTTGCCATTTGAATGTCACGTGACCCCAAACGGTTAAGATCGTGATTGTAAAATAGCTATGCCCAGATATCTCCGTAACTAATCAGCTGTACGAAAACGTCATTTTACTAATAAAATAGCAAATATAAATGTACAAAACATAAGTTTATACACTTGTTAACGGCAACATTTAAGGACTTGTACATCGAAAACAGCAAAAATTACAAAAGATATTATTTAGCAGCACATTGAGTGAGTGAGTGAGTAGTTTGTTAACGGCATATCGGCACAAAATAGGCCATTTAGTGCCATACGTGGTTAAAATTAATTAAAAGCATTTAATATATGTATTAAAAGCAAAGTTAAAATACTTGTTAAGATCAAGGCTATTAAGCTAATGTAAAAACAATATTATATATGATTGTAAAAGTTGATATCTTTAACATTAGCGATGATGTTGCGAGAAGCAACATTTTCAAAAACGTCTTTGAGTGTGTCCACTCCAAAATATCTTTGACGTGCTGCACTGTGACGGGTGCAGTCTACCAGCACATTGACACAGAGTCAGTGTGATGAGGGCAATATCACCTTTTGTAATTTTTGCTGTTTTCGACCTGCAAGTCCTTAAATGTTGCCGTTAACAAATGTATAAACTTATGTTTTGTACATTTATATACAATATGTGCTGGTTGATAAATTGAAATAAATAAATAAATATACGCAGACAACCGTTGCTTTGCGACAACGGCATAGTGACATGACATCACACCACGCTCTACCGCTACGCCACCAAGCCGTTTCAGTTGTAAGTCTATTGGCCTAAATATTTTTGGCGACAATACGGATTGATATCCGAATCCAAATACAGATTGCCTAAATCGAAACCAAAAGTCGCATTGTTTTAAAATTAACGGTTAAATATTTTTGTCAGCGTTCTATACAGATGACACTTTCTCTGATCTTTTATTTCGGACGCGGTGTATAACAATACAAACTCGCGAAAGAGTTTACCTACTGAAGTGGTATCTGCGCTATCGCTGAACAGTTCTAAAGGAAGATTGGGCAAGTACTGAGAACGCTATTGATATTTTTTGGATCCGAGTGAGTTTTGACGGAGATTAGCTAGTGAAGAGCCAACTCTGACGTAACATCAAATGCTGAAGGAGAAGGTAAAGTTAAAGGTAGGGCTGAAGGTATAAGGTTGAATGCGCACCGTGCATTCGTACAGTGTACAGTTATTGAGCAATATTTACCGGTTAGCGATGATCCGGGATTGCTAACGTACATGTCCTTGGTAGCGAAACGCGGTGCTCGTTCACGACCGAACACCACTTTGAGCACTTTCTCCTGTTCGCCACGAGGTCTGTCAACAACAGTACACACATAGCTGCACTGCACACCTTTTTAATCATTAACCTTATATTTTAGTTTACTGTTATCTTTATAAAAATCTATTACAATACAGCGTTAGTCAAACAAGTCATACAACGTTTTCTTGTCGTTATCTTTAGACTTTATTACGTTTCTGCCCACTGGCGAATACGAACTAAAAGCGATTTTCAAAATGTTTCTATCGGTAAAAACTTGCAAAATGGCGGAAGCAGCAGGACATAATTTACACATTGTCACCGCAAAACTAATCAGCTTATTCTTTGATTATGCATTACGCATCCAAATCAACAACATAATCTGCGGGATGGAGAACAGACCTCTCATAAATGGTGCTGAAGTGTCCGCCGCCCACGCCGGTGTTGTGTGAATAGACGACGCCCATGCAAGCCATGGTTGCTATGGCAACGTCAACCGCTGAACCACCGAGTCGCATCATCACATCCCTGCAGTAAGTACAGAGACAACACACAATCGTCGATAATCATTCACCATTTAGCGACAGACATTGTGTAGCGATGGTGTCCGCCTGCCATTCCAAGCTGCAGCCATTCCAAAAAGCCGCCAAGGTTAAAAATAGGGTTAGGATTAAAGTCAGTGTTAGATTTAAGGCACGTATACAGAGCGACGTATCTCAATAGAACTAAACTAACATGTTTTAGTTTTTACGAACTGAAAAATGGGCAAGCTGTAATACATTACGGTAGACACCGCTTAACTTCGTCGGTGACTACGTGACTATGCTCACGTAAGTGTCAACCAATGACCAGTGGGCTCGCCCTGCTTGCCCATTGGTCAGTTTGTTACAAACTAAACCATATCAGTTCAGTTGATGATGATGATGATGAAGGACGAATGAACTTTAGCGTGATGGTAAGTTCAAAGACTACAAGGACACGTAACAATAAGCCTAAACAGTGAAGTCACGTGCAATGAGACGTTTTTAGTCATGGCTGTAAGACCGGGCAAAAAAGTTTCGTTTTCAGTCTGCTGCGGAAAACTTGCAACGACGGCGATGACCGGACTGACTCCGGCAAACTGTTCCAGACCGATGCAGCAGTCGCTGGAAAGGTGCGGTCGCCAATGGTAAAACGCACCGTGCGTGGAGCGACCAGCGCTGATGCAGTAAGTTCAGTTCAGTTACGTCGCTGTGCATGCGCCTTTAGAGTTTAGTATTTAATAAGTAGGCCTACGGTTTTTTCGTCGTCCAAAATAGGTTTTTGGCGACCAGTCGAAATAGCGGCCGCTCGGAATGGTGGAGCCAAATCATAGTAATAGCTAGTGCGTGTCAGAAACAGATTTTGGCATGTTCAACATCTTCGGCCACAGCCCAGAAAAGCTCGGACAGCAGCGTCGAATTTTTGTGCAGCAATACATCACAGAAACATATTTTAACATTTGTAAAACAAAAACATAAGAAAAAAATTGACATCTATGATATAAAACTTTAAAATTCAGAAGCCCCATCTCAAATCAGGCAATAGCAACAGAGCCGCGTGCAGTTCCACAACCGCGAATTCATAGCAAGTTTGTGTACATTATACCCCATTTACTCGATCAAGCAATCATCAGGCAAACATTAAGCAAACATCAAGCAAATATGAAGCATGCATAAAGCATAGTTTACACGAAACAAACATCAAGCAAACATTGAGCAAGCATCGAGCAATCATTGAGCAGACATCGAGCAAACGTCAGGCAAACGTCGAGAAAATATCGAGCAATTAGAGCACACGTCATGCACCTGCATTTTTAATGCATTTGCTGGATGTTTGCTCGATGATTGCTCTATGTTTGCTTGATCGTGTAAACGGGGTATTAATGTCAAAAAATTTTCGTGAGGGTATATATCTGGCTTAAGAGTTTAACACTCTAAGCTAGCCCATTATCACTTGACCATGCTATATACGACTGTGATCTAAGATTTTATCAACACAGCTTTTTTCATGACCTACTTTTGTCGCCTCTCTTTTTCACTGCAGTGTCTGGAGTGTTATAACTGCCGATAATCTCACTCCAATCAAGCGTGACGACCGAAACGTGGCTCGGGTCTGTGTACAACACCCGTCCTCAAGCAGAACTCGCCGTCGACCACAGCCACAAAATAAAAACGTTTCAGCACGGTCTACAATGTATTATGTTTCGTTACAGTCGCATAATACACTGTAGACCGTGTTGAAAACTATATACCCCGTTACATGATGAAGCTGACTCGACGAGCTGATTCTAGTTAGCTGGACGAGCCAGCTTGATGTTTGACGATTTTCGCTCGACGTTTGCTCGATGGTTGCTTAAGGCTTGCTTCGTGTAGGCTATGCTTTATACCTCGTTTTACACGACCGAGCTAACATCGAGCAAACATCAAGCTGGCTTGTTTAGCTAACATATAGCAGCTTGCCGAACCAGCTAGTCGAGCCAGCTTAATCGTGTAAACGGGGTAATACCGACTACAGGCTAACTTTCGCCTATATACCTCCTCGTCTAGTTGCGCACTTACAGTCCGATGTCAGAACAGACTTCGCTGTTGGTCGTGACGGCAGCGTAGCGGTACTTGGCGTAGGCAGAGTCCGGCTTTGACGAGTCATCTGTGCGTCTGGGCGTGGGAGAGACGACTGCTAGGACTAGAAAGACGCAGGTCGTGATAGCACCTGCAGCTATCACCAGAGCGAGTACTACGATTGTAGCCACGGACGCAGTACTATGCAACAAATAACATGCACCCGTTGTTAGCATCATACTAAAGCCTTAAAAACCTGTGTCTTTGGTTGCAGCCTGTAAAAAAGCTAAGAACGGAAGACGGCGAATTTTTTTCATTATTTAATTTTACGTCATGGCGTCTCATGTAATATTACTCAACAAACTGACAGGCTAGATAATATTCACTAGAATTTAATCAAAGTTGCTGCAACATTTCACACTAGATGCAAACGTTATTTTTCAGTAAAAACTCGAAAGCATATTAAGAATTGCAGTGATATGTTAAAAGGTCCAATAAAAATTTTGGATATGCAGTTTTTTCTATAAACTACGGACCGCAACCGTAGCACACGTTTTTTTCACCTTTAGGTTGGTACTGGCTTGGGAGCTGCAAGCTATAAGTGACCCTTACTGTCAAGCACCGTGTCTGTGGCTGTGTCTCTGCGTCTGTCGCTCGTCGTCTGTCTGCTGCTTGTTCTTGCAGACAGACTATTACAAGCAGCTCGCGAGCACCTTAGGCTACCGGCTGCTATATTGCTAGGCGAAATCGCAAGTGATTCCGCCTATTCATAGACATTTATCCGTGGCGTGGTCTGTCGTCTGTTTGTCGTCTGTCACATTCGTGCATCCTGCTTAAACCGTTAGACTTGTGCCATGAAAAGTAATCAGAATCTGAATTCAGTCTCCAAAATCAGGCTGAAGATCAAATCTCCGTTTACAGGCGTAGTCCGTAGCTAAAAGCAGTAAGCCGAACAGTAAGTAGGCTGCCATTACTTTCCACCAGGCCCGCGGTTACCTTCCAGCCAGAGAGCGTCATCGCCCTTTGACAGGTACCAAATTATACTGCTTGGTGATGAGAGGCACGTGTGTGTGTGTTAACAACTTGCCCAGAGTTCTTGCCTGGCAGCGGACTGACCGGGAGTCGAACCCACGACCTTTTGATCGCAAGTTTAACGCCATAACCACTCTACTACACGAAGTCATGTTGCAGCTTACCTCGCCATGATGTCATCAGCCCGGGTAGGTGGTTAGTTGTATTACAAGCGTACCATGGGTTGTTAACAGCTACGCTCACAGGGCGCAGCGTACTGTGACGATGTACAGTAAACCGACGTACCGTCTACAGGGTGAAGCAGGAAAAAACATTTCCGGCTTTATTTCATAACAGTGTTTGCACCAGTAAAACGGGTTTATTTTGCAGTAACCTATGACAGTAAAGGCCGATTTTAAATGTTTTTCTTTCACAAAAATAATACAGTAATTTTCAACGAAAATAGACAGTATCTGTATAAACTTAAATTGATCTTCATTCTGTCATTTCTGAACTGCATCAAAACAATGTATAAGCTATTAGAAATCTTGCGCAGGTTTAACTTTGGCCACTTAGCCTACTGTGAACAAAAAACGATATATTTAAAAAAACGTGACAACTGACAGAAATGATCGCAAATGTTTTTGTTGAATTCGGACCCATCTTTAAGTTTTGTCGTAGGTTTTAGGCTTATATTGTAAACCACTAATGATTTTTCTAAAAGTTTGTATTTCGATTAATCGACTGATTCAGTTTTGGACCTGAATACAATTTTTGACGGTGCTCCTTAGTATCACCGTATCACGCTACTTTTGCCAAAACTCTGCTTAGCATCGATGCAGGTATCTAACATGATAAATGCTAAATAGAGTATAAAGCAGTAAATGCATTAAACTAAAATATTTGTATACAAGCAAAGTTGTTTGTGTTGTTACAACGCCTCTTTAACAATTTTATCCCCATTCTACATAAAACAAAAGTTTTGCTTCACAAAATTTCCATAACGGTGTAATGTTATGCAGAGAGACATGCTGAACAGACTGTAAAAATTGGAACAAAATAAGTACATATTGTCGTTTAGGTTAAGAAAGTTTTTTGGCCACATCGTGTATTTCGACTCAGTGCACGCAGACTGCAATTGATTTATGAGAAGTGAAGTCGGTCGTCCGTGACATGTGGACAGTAGCTACATGTACAATACTACAAGGCGCTCGTAAGGGTGCATATCTCCGCTAAGTGAAGTAATTTAAACATTACAACAACTACTACTGTCTGTCTGGCACCGTCATGGAGATATGGCGCCTCACAGATAATGGGGTCATGACCTTGACCTTTTGGGGTCACGTGACGTCATTGGTCACGTGACCATTCGACTCGCAGTGGGCGATTTCCTATGGGTGGTCCATTGTGACCATGCGTCTATCTGGCACCGTTATAGAGATATGGCGCCTCAAAGTACATGTACACAAACAAACACACGGACACACAGAACGACCAATCTCATAATCTCCTCCAATGTTCACTACGTTCACACTTGGCGGAGATAATAACGTCACGTAGAAAAACACAGTGTGCATGCTACAACGAGCGTGTAGCTCATTGCAGGCTTAGTAGTCGACCTCGAGCACAGGCCACGACCGTATTATGTGTGTTTTTACCATTTTTAATCGTCTGCATTTTTGCGTAATAAACTCATATATAGGCGTGAGTTTCGGGAGTAATTTTTTTTAAAAAAAAGATATTAAGTTTTAAATTTTTAAAGATTCGTGAACAACATTCCTATAAACCGTTTTCCATGTTATATCGCTCTTGTTGAATAAATGGCGTAGATTCAGAAATTAAAAATTACAATGATTTTGTAACGCGGTAATCCATGCACAGGAACATCGCGCGATGCATAGTAGGATAAAAGGGTAAATATGAACATGCGGGTAATATGAACATGGTTTTTCTATCTATGATATTTATTTAGTTTTTTGTGTTTATTGTATTTATACTTATGACGCACTATTGCCGTCGTGTTTGATGTGCTGCGGACATAAATATGAAATTTTTTGCACACAGGTTTTTTATATCAGGGTCAAACTTCTGTGGTCTTGTTTTCGTGAATTTTCTTATCATTTCTACGTTTGCATTAGACGTTGTTAATTTTGCACGACGTCACGAATGGCACACTATCTTGATTTATACCGCATACTAATCTGTGTAGTTACGACATACAGCAAAAATGGCGACAATCTGTGCTGTATTATCAGCGTATAGCAGCAAATTTCTTGAGTAGGCCTACTAGTAGCGTCGGGAATGTGAACATGACACTGAAAGTACGGTAGTGGGGTAATATAGAAAAGGTAATATAGAAGAGTTACTCTAATAGAAGAAAGGTAGCAGACGGAATTAGCAAAGGAACTCAATCCGATTTTATTCGCACAATCATTGCTACGATGTTGCCAGATCGAAACCGAGAAAGCAATTGTGTCAATTAACTGTCAAAAAAGCCTCGTAGCCTAGGAGTGACGTCAAGAGGCGTGGATCTCTCGCGCCTTACCGAACCCAGGTCACTGCGATTTCCTGGCTACAGGCTGTAGCCCCAAAATGTAAACACGTCGTTAGGCTCCATTTCCAACTAGACCCTAGAGCCGCCGAATTTGGCCGCCGCCGCCGAATTTTTAGTTTTAGCCGAATATCAGCCGAAAAAAAATTCGGCTAAGCCGAATTGTAGGCGTCGCCTCAGCCGCCGAAAAATTATTCGGTTTTTGTGGTTTCGTTTCTACGTGCATTCAGCAAAACTGCACAAAATATATTTCGAAACGTTTATGTGACGTACATGCTTAGTGAATTAATCAATCTAACTTTTACCAGTTTATATTTTGGCAGTTGACACAACTCCAGGCATCAAAAATTAAATTCCGCAGAGTATGTATTTTTGTGTGAACCAACCCTAAACCCATCGTGGCTTTGAACTTTTTGAAGGACATACTCAACTCAAGCATTTCGTCAAATTATGGACTTTTTGTACCATACTTTTAAGAGCTTACTGGCAGTATGCAGCAGCTTGGGGATGGAGATCTCCTCAGCCTGGTTGCTTTCCAGAGTCCTGCGTTACATAACTTAAATGATTTTATTAAAAAGTTTGAATTTCTAGTTTGACCACATATTTATGTAAAATACCACATTTAGTAGTTTGTTAACTAAAAAATTGACGTAGTGCTACAACTTCAGTATAATTTTTTTTCTTCAATCAACAACAGTTTAATTTTGGGCGCTTTCTGGTCGCTAATGAGTCATCACAGGTGAAGAAAATGGTAGGCTACGAATGACAGTGATGGTACGAATAGTCTGTAGTACGAAGTCCAGTTACAGTCTAGTCTCCGTGGTCAGAACAAACTGAATTGCTGAATTCATGTGACCGTTGTCTGTTTTAGCCGACCGTACTTAGTAACGGTCGAGTTATTGGTACCGACGCGTCCGTCTGTCTGTCCGTCTATGAGTCTGTAACCAATGTATTGTGGCTAAGCTTAAGGTCGTAGGGGAAAACTTGTTGCACGAATAATTAGCCATATGTGTGAAACTCGAGCACGCAAGCTTTCAGCCATCTAGTGCAAGGGAAACATTTTTACGTTGGGGGTTGAATGGCGTGGGGTAAAAAATGTGCGTTTTTTTCAACGGAAAATTGGCCATATCTCGGAAACCCTGAGAGATACCTGCACGACATTACTCGCAAGAGGATATGTGCATTATTGGAAAAGCAGAAGAAGAAAAGGTTACTATTAATCATTTATAGGAAATGGCATACACCTTGTCAAACGAAATGAAAATCATTGACCTTGGATGACCTTGAAAGTCATTGACTACCAGTACGGTCGGCTATACTAGCGACAGCTGGGTTTTTTTGTTATTTTACTAATGTAGTCTAGTTTTAAAATAGATTATAGTCTAGAGTAAAACAGCCATGAGCAAAGCTAAAAAACCGATCAGAAAGAACCTGGTTTTTCAATTGAAAAAAAATTTCATACTTTAGTCACGATTTTGGAGTTATAAATCCACGACGCCATTAGCTCATTTTGCTATAATTTATACAAAAACAATTCGATTATGTGACGGGCAGGGTATAGGCCTATAGGATGTTTCCTAGGTCGTAATTTTGTATACACTGAAAAAATAAATGCTGCAAACAGCACTTAAGTAGCACTTTGAAGTGCTCGAAAAATAAGAGCACTTGAAAGTGCTACAATAGCACTTGACGAATGCAGCACTTTGAAAGTGCTGAAAGTTTCAGCACTTTCAAGAGCTAGTTGTAGCACTTATTTCAGCAATTATCGCGCTCGTTTGAGCACGTTTAAGGTGCTGAAACTTTTGAAATTTTTAGCACTTATAAGACTGTAGTTGTAGCACTTTGTTAGCACTTTTTGCAGCACTTAATGCGTTCTTGCTTCCAGCACTTTCACCACCTCCTCCCCACCTTTTTGCTTTTATTGTTCTTTCTCTTCTTTCATTGCCTTCTGCAATTCGGCTGTACTGTTAGAGCCCATGCAATAAACTTCGCATTAAGACGGTGTTCAATTTGACACTAAACCAAAAAAACTTTTTAAAACTTTTTAAAACCATTAAAACTTAAAAACCAAAAATCTTAAATTTTTTTTGAAAACCTATGGTATTTCCAGCCCTGGCCATGAGTAACTTAGTGGTGAATCCAAAATTTGAGAATAGGGGCGGAAGGGTAAGGGTAGAGGGTGTGGTTTGAGCAAAGGTTACAGCCTTCCCCCCCAAAATTTGTCGAAATTTTATGCATAAATAATGCATTTTTGTGAAAAAATTTTTCAACTTATTGTAAGATGCATCCAGCCAGTATAAAGCGGCCGCCCCCACTCTAAATTTGCCACTGGTAAAAAACTTTAAAACTAAATCAGCCGTATTTCCAGCCGAAAATTTCGCTAGCCGATACTCAGCCCGAAAAAAATGTGTCAGCCGGAGTTTGGCCATAAAAATTCAGCTCTGGGGTCTATCTCCAACCCATATAAGTCTCTGAAAAACCTTCTAGGGAGCGACGACGATACCATTCGTAGCCTTAGCCTACTGCTACTTAATATTCAATTTCTCCTCCAGGCTACCGTCCTGGAGTAAGATTTAGCTGTAGCCTTCACCTTAGCAAAGCCCATACAGCTATGGGAAACCCAATGTTTACAGTTTTTTTTTATAAGTAACTGACGTCGTATTAGTTAGGACGTTATGCTATACAAAACGTCTAGAACTAAGTGACCTTTAAGCCTACTTTTTCAGATATTGACAATTTAAGTAGCTATGCATTAAATTGGCTTTTCTCCAAATATGAACAGTAAGTTTAACAGTTGCGGGTAATATGAACAGGTCTTATACATGTAGCTGTGTTTTTGCAATACTAACGCGTTTATACATTTAAACTGTTATGTAAATTTTCTATTTTATCACATGCTTGTGATTTATGCTTAGGGTAATATTAACAGTTTGATTTTAACGGCTTGGTGTAGTATGAACGCACCCTGTTCATATTACCCGCACAGTGCGTTCATATGCCGGGAATATGAACATTTTAATGCTTTTTCAAACACTTATTTTTCTAAGATTTTAACACATTTTTATTATATTTCTAGTCGTCAGTGATAAACCTTTCATAAATCTAACATTCAAAACGCATTGACATGCTATGCGCTTATGTATCACTGCAATAAACATTATCTCGCTTATAGGGTGTTTACACGATCCAGCAAACGTCCAGCAAACTTCCAGCAAATGTATTCAAAATACATGTGAATTGCTGGACGTTTACTGGACGTTTGCTGGATCGTGTAAACACCCCATTAAGGTGTTCATATCCCTTTTTACCCTCTCGGACTAGCGACTTGATAATCTAACATAGGCTTTGCTGTTAATAAAAATGACTCCGCCGTGAATCTTTAAAACAAAATCACAAACCACGGTACATGCAATATATTCGAACAGATGTAACCCTAAAATAACGTCCAATGACCGCGATGCGTCGTTATGTAAACTTTGACGATGATGGCATTGCACAATCTGACCGGAGTCTTGTCCAGCATGAAAGGGTCACCCCCGTGCACCCTTAAAGATAATATGATGAGAAATACTTATACTTCGCAAGCCTCTAACCAGACTTTTCCGAAAAGAATTTTACTCCGACTTTTGTTGATTCAGACAAGGGGTCGGAGCCTCTGAGGGGCAGATGTAAGTTCCTCCAATTGCCTCAGGAGCAAATACATCTGTACGCAGGTTCGTCGAGAGCCACAGCGGGGCCCGGGGAAACATTGTCG
>Ga0056128_1009196_pt1 | contig 12427 bp, 5 predicted proteins | sample WorMetLIZISLAND2_FD_71113 | JGI IMG/M metagenome (GOLD analysis project Ga0056128, IMG submission 71113) | Marine gutless worms symbiont microbial communities from Max Planck institute for Marine Microbiology, Germany - Olavius geniculatus... ...
CACCAGTGCTTGTTATGATAAGCAGCATGTCTGTGCCTATCTGCAACCGTGTTTACGCTACACGAGATAATTGCGGTAAAATAACCACTTTTTAGGGGGGGGGGTAGCTGTCTTTGACGCCCGCCTGCGCCGGCCTCCTTGAACCTAGGGGGTCGAGACTTGAACTGCTAAAATCTGCGTTAAATGCTGAAAATTTCATACGCAGGTTGTCTTGGTCTATCTCCAGCCATTTCGTCGCAATTCAGTGTTGAAATGTGCCATGCATCCAAAAATTGCGAAAAATTCACTAAAAACCTCTTTAGGAGGGGTTCAAGGTCGTTCAAGATCATTGATGTTGATAAATCCAAAAAGCCTGTCACCAGTGCTTATTATGATAAGCAGCATGTATGTACCTATCTGCAACCGTTTTCACATTATTCGAGCCAATAACGGCAAAATAACGTCTTTTTAAGGGGGGTACCTCTCTTTGACGCCCTCGTTCGAGGGGAACCCCTGCACCCAGTGGCACGAAATTTTGTCACGATAAACTAGAGACCTGGGGCAGCCCATAGTGAAAATTTCGTGATCCTAGCTTGCACCGTTTTGATACAGTCTACGAGTGTGACAGACAGACAGACAGACAAACAGACGGACAGACGGACAAACGCCCAGACGATGGCAAAGACGCGCGAAGCATTCTGCTTTCGCGCGTAAAAAAACAAACATGTTATTAACATCTATGGTCCGCGCGACGCAAATGAAATGAACTGAACGCCACTGTCGAGTGCTTAGAATCCAAATTCGTTTCTTGATTTTTTTGCAAAATGGCGATTTCCAGCTCAAAATGTTAAATTTTAAAAAATTGACAGAAAATTTTTCGACGAACAAAAATTATAAGGCAAGCAAGACAATAATTGTCCCATGTCTCTTCTGCCGCGACGGTGCACTGACTGATGGGTGAGCATTTGAGTGTATTCTGGGTGTGAACGTCAAGCACTGTTGCAAGTCTTCAGCCGAGATCATCGTCTGTCAACATTACATGCAGTCAACAAACATCAGCTGTTAAGGCGCGTTCAGAGCGACGTAACTAAACTGAACGGAACTCGTCCATAGGTCAGCTACTCAGTTCATTTCGGTTACGTCGCTGTGTACACGTCTTTAGCTGTCACAGGCCGTTGACGTCACGTCGTTATGACGTCGATTTCTGACGATCAGATTTTCTTTCGCAGGCGCACTCACGCAGCGGCAATTTTCCGATACCACACAGCATCAAATTGATTCCGCGCTTTGTGACTGTGTAATTCACAGCTATAGCTGGCCGAGATAAAAGTGACTCACATAAAATCATTATACAACTGCATGCAAATTTATAATTATAAATGCCAATAAACAAAAAAACTTTAAAGGCTTGAACACAAAGCACCACACGTACTTTTAGACCCATCCTCAAACGTTTCCACTTCTCGTTTTGGTAGCACATCGAGCGCGTTCGAGGTTATTTAGGCTATAGCTAACGCGCTGCATATTTTGTTTTATTTTCTTACTTACTTTTTTTACAGAACTGTGACACTACGTTGCTAATATACGTGCATGTAATGCCTAGTAAAATGAAAAAAAAACTGTTCGCCAGAGATCGTTGCTACACGGTCACGTTATAGTCTGCGACCCGAGACGCTTATAACAGTGTCCTCAACGAGCGGCTGCATTACGTACATAGCGTATTATATTGCATCACTGCACGACAACATGCAATAGAACCCCTCCCTTACGACACAACAACTCCTTTTACGATAAAACCTCGGCGACCGAACCCTTTAGGCCTACAACAGAATCTCCTCTACCCGTAACACAGTTCAGATCAGTATTAGCAGCGTTTGCTAACTAGCTTCCGTACATATCGCCACACATTTTATGACAATTCGAAATCAATCAATCCGAAATTTATAAAGTGATCTAAGTAATACGAACTACTGCAATATGAAATCGATTTGCAGGTCGCGTTTCAATGTTACGTCTCTTCACACGTTGAATTAGTTAAAACTTTTGCCGCATGTGCATGCATTTTGCTTAAAACTATGTTTTGTTGTCTTTAGAATCAAAGAGAAGAGATCGCTGGAACATGACTTAAATTTAGCTTAACACGTTGGCCCCGCTCGCATTTGTGTCAAAAACATTCAACCGTAAAACATTGGGACATTACGAGAATCTGGCCGCAATTATGTTGAAGCTTATTATTCGACACAGTTGGTGCTAAAAAAGAAATTAAAATACGACAAAAATAAGGACTATAAGGACACCTGGAAGAAGAGAAAGAAAAAAAGGTTTTGACTTATAGAAAGATTTTTTTGTGTGAAGTGAGTTCTATTGCATGGTTGTTGTCGTAACAAAAATTGTTGTAAATGGGTTGTTTGCACCCCTAATATAGAGAGCCTATACTAAAGTGAACAGTGAACCGTGTCTTTGTCGCAGCATATCCGGCGTCGATGAGTCGAAATGATACGAGTCTGTCTGTCTGTCTGTCTGACTGTCGGACACACAACGTTTCTATTTCTGCGACAAATAGCGCGTGACCTGCTGTGTCCTACACGACATTATCGCGCTGGCAGAAGACGCGTGCATGCAATGGACGTAACGAAACGGTTCACTGAACCACAGTGTTTGGCCCATACGTCTGTCGCGGAAGACGATTCGCCCTGTTGAGGGTTTTTTACTCTACCATGTAGCATATAATTACAGCGTTTTTAAGACCCAGTTTCCATTCAACGCAAAACAAGCAACGTACTTTTTGACTCAACTTACGCAAGAAAAGTACGCAAGAGACGCAACGAACGCATGCAGCTGACGCAAGTAAGGCAACGGCCAAAACGCAAGCATAGAAGCGGTGCCTATTTTTGCGTTTGCTGCGTTTCAAACAAATCCACGAACACACGTTTATTGTTATTGCAGCCGTTAAAATAACTTGATTTGGTGTACAATACTTTAAAACATCGAAAGCATAAAAATAAATGTTTAATAGGACTGAAGTGTTAACAAAAAGACCAGCTGGCGCTAGGATAGCCGACCGTATTGGTTGTCAGTGACTTTCAAAATCATCCCAGGTCGATAATTTCCATGTCATTTGAAAGCTAACATGCCACTTCTTATTAGTGATTAATAGTAACCATGGCCCTATCTTTCACCGTTTCCGAGATGTGGCTGCTTATAGCTTAAAACTTTTCATTGAAAATTGCGGCCAAACCGCCGCAGATAAAGACATGGTTACTATTGGCAGCTTATAAGAAGTCGCCAGTGCTCTATTCGTTAGTACTATCGCCAACTTTTTACGACTTACCGTTTAGCCACAATACCGCACGATTGGCATACTATAGTGCGTTATGACCCTTCAAGGTCATCTCTTCAAGATTGTTTGAAAAGACGTATGCTACTTTTAATTTGTGATTAATGGTAACCTTGGCCTTATCTCTCACTGTTTCCGCGATATGGCCAGTTTTTCACTGAATTTCCTAATCCCGTCAATTCAACCCAAATTTTAAAATGTTTTCCTTGCACTAGTTGGCTGAAATTTTGCATGGCCGAGTTTAAGGCACACGGCTAATTATTCGTGTAAAATGTTTTTCCTTACGACCTACCTCTCAACTAGGGTACATTCGTTACAGACTGACGGACAGACGACAACCATGCCAATAACTCAACCGTTACTTAAGTTTGGTCGGCTAAAAACTACAAAAATATAAAACATTAAGTTTATTGGAAATGTTTAAAGGAACACAAAATAAAAATGTTTGAAATGTTTTTGTGTTTGTTTTAATGTTTTCAAATAATCGATTTTTTCAAAATTTTGTACTAATATTAAACTTTTTCGTTTGTGGCGTTGGATCAATTTGGGTAGAAACCAGGCTTTACGACTGAGTGCCACGAGTTGTTTTTTTACCATGTGCAGCGGAGCGGCGAGTTTTGTCACGTGACCTGCTAGATTAAGTGACTTCCGGTTGGTGACCTTGACGTCATGTCGCTTTATGCAATTCACTGACAACAGACGGCACAGGATGATGAGCGATCCACTAACATGCACTGCTTTATCGCCGCTCTACCAACACTATCAGCGACTAATCCAGTAAAAAGTAAAACCGTACGTATTTTGTCATTATTGCAAAAATATTGGTACAATTTCAAAAAATATTACATGCACTTTGTGAGTCAACAAATACCGTTATACAAAAAACTTTACTATCTTTGAAATACTGAATACCTTTGAACAAATTTTTTTCTGCAATTACTATGAAGAAAATTTGCAAGAGACAAAATGCATTCTGTGCACTGTGCAGTATAAGCAAGATCTGTGTAAATGGTGCGAATTTCTGTTTTAATGCGTTCTCTTTAAGTCAACTCGCCTCTGTGACTTCAATATGTAAACTTGTTCTGTCTAAACTAGAAGCGCAAAACAACCACTTCACTGCCATCTGGAAGTGTGTCAGATAAAAACTCGACCGCTTAAATCCGCAACCGAAGAACATCCAAGACCTTAAGACAGCGCTTTTATGTTATGATACGGGACGTGACGGGCTTGCGCAAGAAGCGATCAGAAAATCAATCGTCAGCTGGGTCAGGCGCGCAGTGGCTTCAGCGTCTGCGCGCTTGCGTCATCGCGACTTAGGTGAATACTTGCGTACATGCGCGGTAAAACGGTCTAGTGAACTTGAAGGCTCTTATGGCCATTCGGCATATCGTAGCCAGCAAGCAGGCCATTGTGTGTTTTACTGCTGATGCCTTTTCTTCAACGTCAAATATCCGAGAGCTGCCTCTGCCGATCGCCGTAAAATTTTGCCACTCGAGAGTAATGGATTTAATTTTATATATGACGTTTCAAAATTCGGGGTTCTTTTATCATAAATAAACAACAAAACATCCATAATTCGGACAACTTTATTTTATGGATTTCAAACGACAATATATTTGAAACGGATCGCGATATCGAAGCTTGAACGACGATCTGCTCAAGCGCGATCTCTATGTAAAAATACTGAACTACATCGGAAATAATGACATTACGCCATATGGCTACTGCGGACGTTGTAGTAAATTTGCAATTAAGCGACTATTAAAGATTTCATCACATCAGAATACTTAGCACCATTATACACTACCTTGTAAAATGCAGCCAGTGCTAGAATAATGTGAGTTGCAATTAGTAAGTTGCCTGGTTGCAAGGTAATTTTTAGTCTTCTGACTTCTAAAACACTTTCTATAATTTTTACATTTTAAAATATGTTCAAAACGTGATGGCATTTTTTAAATTAACAAATACTGGTGTGTTACGTTTACCACTAATTTGAATGATAAAAAAATAAAACTGCAATCGGTCAGTATTGTTTTGATGAAATTATGAACGTTAAGGCGCGTACAGAACGACGTAACTGAACTGAACTGAGCTGAACTGACGTGGTTTAGTTTTTGATAAACTGATTAATAGGCATGCATTAATGCATTACAGTAGGCACTAGGCACCGTCTAACGGCGAACGTGACTACGAAACTATGCGCGCACGTACGCGTCAACCAATGATCAATGGGCTTGCCCTACTTACCCATTCGTCAAAAACTAAATTGTGTGAGTTTAGTTCAGTTCAGTTCAGTTACTTCGCTCAGTACGCGCCTTGAGGGGCTAGCAGCCTTACTGTTTGTGGATCTCCTGAAAACGGGTTAATATTTTGCGAAGATATGAACAAAAGTTAACGGCTTATTACTTTTTCTAACCCACGCTGTATATTTGTGGAACGTGTGGCGTTGCGACGTAAGCGAATGATACAGGTGTGTGCGTAAATACATGGGAGGTCTAATGATGCGTCGATTGATTTTTACCATGTGTACACTGCATGCTCATACTGCATATATCTCACATAGATCTGTAGGTATACACGCTCTTTCATGTGTCGAAAAAGCAGAAAATGTTTTACCTGTGAACTCTGGTTGTCGCAGTTTCCATATCATAAACGTTCGCAGTTTACTGCTTAAATCAATAACGGAATGAATAATTGCAACTTTTAAGCTTACGTCTGTGTTTTGTACACAACGTAAATTAATGATTGACAGCTAGGCTGCCGATCTGCGGCGCAAACAAAATCAACAATCAGAATTATTGAGACCATGAATATCAATAAGCAAAACGTTGTTATGCCCATTACACACGACGTTGTAAATAAAACCTCATTGACTTGACGCTTGCGTATGAGGGATCCCAGGTCGATATCATTTATCTAAATTATTTTATTTCCTTTTCGGTCATTTTTCTTTTATATCTGTTAAAACTTGACGCTTGCATAAGTCGCCACGACAGTCGAGCACAGTATTCCGCGAAACTTACTACCAGGAAAAGTCAGGCGCGAGCTATGATTTCTACTGCTGACATAATGACTAAACGTCGAAGGTTATTTGAGTCGCTGTCATGTAAGCTCTTAAATAATAAACATAGTGTCATTAATACTAATGTCGATGCAACCGCCGTCGACTATACGCGTGTTTCGCGTGATGAATAGTTCGAATAAAAAAGCGAAGGCTAATAGACAAACAAGTCCGCCCGGGAGACGGAGAAAATTGAGCTGACGCTCGCAACTCGGTCTCAACAACAGACGATAGGGCTCCTATATACAAGGTGGGCCAAAAGAATGACACAATTTGTTTTGTACGCTTCAACTCCACTAAATATTAATTGAATTTCAAAATTTTTGCACTCTAAGAATTAGCAGAAATTGTGTAATAACTAGAGCTGTCAAATTATATGGACTTTAAGCCACAATTATTCAGACAACAAGCTAATAGATTTTTATGCTAGCTATGACGTCAGTTCTTATTGATCAAAAATTCTAAATTGTCGTCTGAAGTTTTTTGGCGCAATAACTGACTGCAGTTTCAACTTTCTATATTCGACAGGCGGGGCCCCTAAATGTCGCGGGGCCCGGGGAAACTTACCCCCTACTCTCCCTCTCAACGGGCCTGGGTGCGTTAATAACGCGTTAATAATTGCGTTAAAAATTAACGCTCTGACAGCTCTAGTAATAACTACTATTAAAGATCTCACCACACCTCAAGTGTGTCGCTGCACTACCTTGTAAAATGTCTGTCTTAAAAGCAACAATTACAAACAAGACGACTTTTGTAATAACATAGCCAATTGAAAAAAATAACACTTAAGCACAACGCGTTTATTGTCTCAGCTTTTGTCGACAGTAGGCTAACTGTCGCATCTTGTAATTTTTACATCAAATTGTTCAATGTGTCCACCTCGCACTTAAGCCGGCGACGCCACTGGCCAATAGCGAGATCTATAAAACGCTAAAATTTCACAAGATAGTGCAACGACACACAAAAAGTGTGATGGGATTTTTAGTATAAATATTGTCGCAAACTTTATTCGGATTTCGACAATAAAACAATTATGAAAATCGGTTAGTATTTGATTATGTTAAAACGCATAAAACATTTTGCCATTTGTGGCCTAACCTGCAATCTTCCAAAAGCCGCTGTTAGCTGCGGAGCAGGATATTATGTCGTCGTCAATTATTAACACTGAGATGTATAGAGCTAACATCATCAGTACTTCCTGGTCGCAGTGCGTCGCAGCCTGTAGGTCTATAGGATTAATTGAGTTACGGCAGCGTGTCAAACACGGAGTTATACCCGGCGGCCACAGCAGCCGACGAAAGTCGAGAAAGATAGGCCTACATGTCAACCGAAGCCAAAGCCGCAAAAGCTGAGCCGCAAAATGTTCAAGCCAAGTCGCTTGTTACTTTAATTTACTCAATACTGTTCTTATTTCTTTTTAAACAGCTGCGTGGCGGACAAACGAATCAATTGCCAATCTGCTTTACTTAATACTCCTGACGACTCATGACAGAACATTTTACCCGCAGCGTTAGTTATAGTAGTTTGCTGTCAACAATTTTGCAAATACGAGTCAAACAAAAAGCGGGCTCTTCTGTATGCAAATTCAGTTACAACTACGCAGCTTCTGTTTCTGCCTTTACTTCCACAAAACTCAGAGGGTTGAAGGCAAAGCCTGGAGTGACTAGAGGTCCGGTGCTTTATGGGAATCAAGAGATGTTTCGCTGGGGACTCATAACGGTAATAAAGCCCACGTACATCGCTACAGGTGAATGGTGATGCACGCTATACGCTACTGTAGTGGACGCGTCTTTGGCACGTAAACCGAATGAATAGCCGCAGCTTACCTAGTCTAAGCCTAGCAGCTCTGCTAACGACATTTCTACGACAGATAGGCTCATGCTCCATCCGATTTGTTATAGATTTGTTGTACAACATGCTCCACGACAAATCCACGACAAGTTGAAATAACGGAGTTTGAACTTAATGCATAAAAGCAGCCGTCGGCATTTATTTCGTTATAGGGAAGAATCTGTATTCGAGGCCGAATTTTAACCCGATTAGGCACTGTATGGAAAAAATGTGAAAACCCTCACTGCTAATGTTCAGATGGCCGACTGTCTAGGCTAATCTTCGTAGAAAGCCCCTACCGCCTGCGGGCCATAGAATGTCGTGCTGCACCAAGTGAATTTTGTAACGTCATAACACGTCTTAACACGTCATAACAGCCATCACAAACCGCAAGATTAACGCTGCTGTTCGCGACATTTTCTGTTCTGTATGGCCGCTGTTCAATACCGACTATGACGGATAGACTAGATACAGAGAAGTACAAACGAAATTACCGTAGAAAATTAAGTTACTTTTCTTTAAAAAAAGATGTACACTAGTAATAATCTGATACCGTATTTCTTATCGCGTGCTCAAGTTTGGTGCATGGTCGCTTTGCTGCTGGTAGTAGGCATAAATATGGCATGTTGTCTATATCACGATCCGTTAAAGACATATAAAAATCTCAATCTGAAACTCGTCTGCTGTGGACGTGCAGTTTTACCTTTTTGTATTGCATTAATTTTATTGATTTTATGAGTAATTTGCACGTTTGTCGTGCTGCCTTCGGCGTAATAAACGATAGATTGATTGATTGGTAGATATTCCGTGCTCCCGTACAATAAATCGCTCGGTAATGACAGTCCCATGCACTGCGTGTGGCATATTCCCGCCCAACCCCCCAGACAGATTCCCCCTGGATGCATTATAGGCCTACGCCCGTTCGCTGTCAACACACAATGCATGACATGACCAATCCATTGTGATTGTTAACGTGACATGTCACTGGGCTACAGAATACCGTTGTGCAATTCTACGACAACCAGAAAAAACATAGTATACAATTAAGAAGGTACTATAGTTAATATATGTGAAAAAACACCACTTTGAAACTGTGTGTAAGAAGGATGTAATGATATCAGTCCTCTAAAACAGCAAAATTCATTTGGGTAACCTTAGATGGGGCTATGCATATGGCGTCCTTACAAACTGACTTTAGTTGGTAATCACTAACATAGTCTAGGGAAATGAGTAGTAGCTTACGGGCTACGGGGTGAAGACCTAGTGTGGCTGATTGGGGCGGTAGTGTATCTGCTAGTTGCAAACTGTGGCCCAATAATTGTTCGTTAACGCGGGCAATGGATGGCCGCATAGTGCGTTGCGGCATCATTAGCTTATGCCAATCAGCTGCCACTTCCGAGATTGTCAAATCGCTTCTGGCCACGAGTTCGTCTCATGTAAGAAACGCTAGGTCTATAGCAAGTACTGGACTTTACCTTTTTTACCTTTTTGTGCGACTTGCTGTAAGACTTGGTAATTGTTGCAAAACTTGTTCTGGACTTGCTTTTTCTTCTACAAATTGTTGTGCATTTCTGTTGTGAAATTGTCCTGCAGCTCATTGTAGGCTACAGCGTGTTGCATGACAAATCCACAAGAAATCGTATCTAATGGAGCTCGAGCTCGGTTGTAGCAGAATCCTTGATGTTTATACTTGTACATGGTCGGCAGCAGCTAACGAAGCTTGTTACTGCGGCGTCCGACGAGCGGATTGTTACGTGGATAGGCGTAATCGTGCCAATGGCCGGTGATCAGATGTCCATTGCTTGCTGCGGTCCAGTCACGCAAGAGTTGCTGATGTAGAGCTCAGCCGATTCAGTCACTCATGGGATTGGTACATCACGGTAAATACTAAACTATATACATGTATTGAAAACGGTGAGAGATACGGTCTATTAACCACTAATAGGAAGTACCATACGCCCTTCCAGATAAAAAAAATCATCGACTTTGGATGACCTTCAAAGTCAGTGACAACCAGTACGGTCCGCCCCACCCTAGCGACAGCTGGGCTTCTTGTTGTCGTTGTGTTCGCCAGACGTCGGCAACATATTCTGCGAAATTTGCACTATATGGCAATGCCAAAGAATCTTTCAATCATATCCTGGATCCAGATGCTGATCCGGATCACTGAACGTATCCAACAGCCTCTGAGTTGGACTAAGTCTAACATTTCAGTCATTTCCGCTATAGCTTCTTGTGTGATCTTGCCAACAAACCAACAAACAGACAAATAGGCTATTAAATGCTGAGTAGCCTGCGTATCAGTGATCACAATAACCTTTTTGGCGAAAATGACAATTATTTTTTTTCTTCTTGTGCGAACTGCAGGAGTGGCTGGAAGTCGAATATCTTAACAGCAATCAAACACGCCACATCAAGTACATACCGAGAACTATAGCAGTGAAAACATGGCGCGTTAGAAATTGTCAGTACGTGCTAATATTATTTTTTCCAGTCAACATTTCTGGTGAGAGTCTGTTGACATTGTCATACAGAACAATACATGCACCGCTAAAGCCACAGAGAACACGTATAGCAATCATCATAGCATCTCTCGCCCATTCATCGTAGCACCCATGCGTAGAATCTGCTAGGTGGTCCGTGAAATCGACAGACGTTGTTCCGTGTTGCTTCTACGGTCGGCACGTCACGCGCGTACGCTGCATCACACGCGCGTAGGTCATACGCCACAGTGACCGTGCGTGGTCACTACAATAACCGCTCGCCTGCATAAAGCACTGTCGTCTTCGTCACGCCTGTCTGCTTAACAAACAACAAAATTAACCTAATCAGACTATCGATGTTCCTCTAAACTAGAACATTGTCTTGGACATTGTACCGCTTGTGTCAAAACCCACTAGTTTAGTTTACAGGACTCGTGTTTTGAGTGTGGTATGGTAAGATCTTTAACGGTAGTTTCATAGCAAATTTTCATCAAAATGTGTTGCTAATAAAGCCAATTTAAGATCAGTCAATATTTAGCTAAAATAACAACAATAACACAATTTTGACGGCCATGTTTTGACTCACAATGGCTGTAGTTATATAGTAATAATATAGCAAGTAACAGAGAGACAGGCGGACAGACTCCCCTACCGCGACTATAACTGCGCTATCGTAGCTTGCCATGTTAAATCGTTGTTAAAAATGTCATTTTGTTTGTACAAATGGCCGATTTTTAGCGCAACTCACAGCGAAGCCACGGTACAAAAGATACTGTACAAGATCATGAGATACAGGCGCGCGCTAGCATTAGCACACTTGCTCAGCTGATGAAGCTTTGCTGCGAGCAGTAACAACCATGCCTCACTAATGCCTCATCAATTCGTCGCGCGCATCATAACCGTGCTATGCCGGAGCGCGCATACATGCACAAATTGCTGGCGGACGATGAAAGATTTAGTCCAGCGAAATCGTACGGTATAGTTAGGCTTACATAGCGGGACTCTGGATGCATGTGAGACAAAAGCTGGCACAAGCTGAACGACCAACTAAACTACGCGGCACCATGTTCGCGCAACGAATTATGCGGACGTCCTAATAGGCCGCATTAAAAATTAGGTCTTGCAAAATAACGCGAAAAGTTACGTTCCTCGGAACATGAGAAACTGGTGGTGCGCCGATTTTCGTCTCAAAAGGTTAATTGCAGAGATCATCGAAAATTAAAAACTTCCTACAGGGTGAGCTAAAATAAAATACCCCAAGACGAAAATCACGATTCGAGTGGTGAAAGCAGTTAAAAGCGAAAAAATAAATAGCCTTATCAAGCTATGCACGAACAAAATAGTTATAATCAAACACACGTACAACTTCCCTGTGGGTACAACACAAAACTGTTGCAACATTATCGTTTTAAATTAAAATTTCCATGACGTATTTAGTTAACGGCTATCACCCATTGCTATCCACGTTAAAAACGGCAAAAAAATCGTAAAGATTATATAATTACTAGCCATAGTCTGCGTGGTGATGAGAAATAATGGTGAAACGTTATACACTGTGTCCCCAAAAAAACATCCCCAACATTTTTGACTGTAACTTGAAAATCTATCACCAGATTTTGATAATTTTTGGTATAAATATTCCTGACACAACTTGCCATCAAATGACCATTTAGTTTCCCACCTCACCCAAAGTTTGTTTCTGCACTACCTGGGGAAAGCACAACCAGCAAAATATCA
>Ga0056128_1009199_pt1 | contig 12425 bp, 5 predicted proteins | sample WorMetLIZISLAND2_FD_71113 | JGI IMG/M metagenome (GOLD analysis project Ga0056128, IMG submission 71113) | Marine gutless worms symbiont microbial communities from Max Planck institute for Marine Microbiology, Germany - Olavius geniculatus... ...
GCCAATTATTATTAAAATCTGCTAATCTATATTCAAGGTACGATCGATAATGTTGGGGATGTTTTTTTCCAGGTTTTCTGTTTATTTTAATGCATATTTCGCTTGATCTGCTTTCCCTAGGTAGTGCAGAAGCATACATTGGGTGAGGTGGGAAACTGAACGATCACTTGATGGCAAGTTGTGTCAGGAATATTTGTGCCAAAAATTATTAAAATTTTTAAATTGGTTTTCAAGATACAGCTGAAAATGTTGGGGATGTTTTTTTTGGGACACAGTGTAGTAAGCCTACACAGATAGCACCATTTGAGTATGATATACACTGTGTCTCAAAAAGATCATCCCCGACATTTTCGACTGTAACTTGAAAATCAATTACCAGATCTTCATAATTTTTGGTAAGAATATTTCAGACACAACTTGGCATCAAACGACCGTTTAGTTTCCTACCTCACCCAATGTATGCTTCTGCACTGCCTAGGAAAATCAGATAAAGCCAACTATGCGTTGAAATAAACAGAAAACCTGAAAAAACATCCCCGACATTATGGATCGTAACGTGAAGAAAGATTTGCGGATTCTAATAATTTTTGGCAGAAATATTTGTGACACCACGGCTATTAAATACGTGTTTTAGTTTCTACCTCACCCAACGTCTGCTTTTGCACTACCTGGGGAAATCAGACTAAGCATAATACGTGTTAAAATGAATGAAAAAACGTCGATAAATTCCATTTATCCTAATCTGAGGGCCCCAACAGCAGGTCCATCACAAGATTTTGACTGTCGTGCAGCAATGTTTCTACCAAACAAAGTTTAGGAATGTTTGTGAAGTCAAGAAGATAGGCCTACTGGTACCGCGTGGATTAGTCTGGAGCAGATCATTATCGATACTGCTGTCAATGAATGGAGAAACAAAAATACAATACAATACAATACAATGGGGAATTTGCACTCAAAAACTGACAAACAAACTATTAGTTTAATCTAGCACATAAAATAAAAAGAACTGAAACGTTTAAAAGAAAAATGAAATGAGAGATACTGAGAATAGAAATTGTGTTAAATGTAAAAATGACAAAATTCAAAAAATGATTGAAGTAAAGACAACTAAAATAAGAAAAAAACTGAAAAGGTAAGAAATAAAGAATACTAATAAAAACTAAAACTTTGAAAAAACCAAAAAGAGTAAACATAAAAACCGTGAGCAGGTCCAAATAGCGTCTTCTTGCCTGTGTTCACACAGTGGGCCAACACTTCAAACAACGTTAATGCAGGCAGTTAAAAATGGACAACTGGATGAAATGTCAGCCAAAGTGTTTGAACTGTGAACAAAATGTGTTTTTACGCATTATATTAATTAAGCGATTATATCGCATTGGAAAAAGTGATATTTTGCTTTATCTGATTTCCCTAGGTAGTGCAGAAGCATACATTGGGTGAGGTGGGAAACTGAATGGTCGTTTGATGGCAAGCTGTGTCAGGAATATTTGTACCAAAAATTATCAAAATCTGATAATAGGTTTTCAAGTTACAGTCGAAAATGACTAGAGATGTTTTTTGAGACACATAATATTGCCAGTAAGTTAAATAACGCAAATTAAGGTATGATTTTTGCCGGTTAAACTGTTTTGCTCGCCGACTGTAGTTTTAAAAGCGCCAAAAATGGAGTTAGGTGTTTCAGGTAAACACTCTTGCAAGATTTAAGTAGTACGCCTCAGTCACTTTTTTTCTGGAAATTTTGATAAGAAGTTACAATTTGAACGGCCAAATGTCATCGTCACTGTTCTGTGCAGAGCGTTGCCTGTTGCCAAGGGATCCTGGACCTTGTCAGCATTCGATGCTACGTTGGCACTACAGTCAAGAGGAGCGACGCTGCATCGTATTCCAGTACGGCGGCTGTGGAGGAAATCGCAACAGGTTTAGAAATAGGAATATATCGTATATGAATATGGAGACGTTTTATCACGGTCTAGGTGTATTATGCGTGGGACTTGCGTGTGATAAATAGACATGAGCCACGTTTCAACCGTCACGTTTGACTGAAGTGAGATTACCATGGGCTGCTATAATACTACTAACATAGCGGTGAGAGATAAGATGACGAAGTGCTAGCTCATGAAATAATTTATCCTTGCATACCACTATTTTATTAACTTTTTTTACGCACGACAGCAGATATGCTAAGCGCATCTTACAGTCCGTTCGGGACACGGCTGTTTTTGTATCAAAACGATGCAAGCTAGGATCACGAAATCATCACAGTGTGATGCCACAAAGATTTAGTTTATGGTTTTTTAATTTTTGTATGTTATACTCTTATGCTGTATCGGAAACTAAAGGTGCTGGTTTGTTGGTTGTGAATGGTAGATTTTTGATGGAGGAGCTATGTAACAAGGCTTGCCTGCCTACAGAGAAACCGTCGACCAGTTCCCCAACTACAACTTCTAGAATGACATCCAGCACAACTCGTCAGACAGTCACATCGACAGCTGCTGCCACCACTGAGACCGTCACAACACCAGCACTCGGTGGTGGGTCATCGCAAATTTTTAACGATCATCGTCTTGTTTTATTCTACAGATGTGGCCTTAATTTTAAGATTATCTCGAGATGTACTAACGTCTCGTCTTAGTTTCGTTTGATCTAGCAGTTTTATGTAACAGGATTGTATACTCCTTGCTATATCTGGTTTATGAGCTATCTCTGTACATTGATTTATTTATTTCTATAGTGTTATTCTGTTTTAGACTTTTTAGAAAATTGTTATCATTTAACTGTAACAGTGATTAGAAATTAGTTATAAGAACACGCGGTTATTGTGAGATTGGCAGTGACTGATTCATATCTCAGCAGATATTAATTGTATAATTACCGCTTTATTGTCTTGCACCAAATTACATCATCATATAAGGGCAAAGGGCGGTCACAAGAAGAACGTATTGCACCCTATGTAAAAACGGAGATACTGTGTTTGACTGCAGACGTGTGTCGGCTGCCGGCCGGGCCCGGGCCGTGTACATCTTACGTCAATCAGTGGTACTTCAACAGTCAGAATCAGACGTGCAAACAGTTCGTCTACGGCGGCTGCGGCGGCAACGAGAATCGATTTCAGACGCGCGAGGACTGCCACAGAAAGTGCTCGCATACCGGTCGGTTGTCTACGTTATACTGCGACTAATGATTAGATTTAGGGATTGACATCAGTCGGTATCAATCAATTAATTAATCGCTCAAGACTCATTTGTATATATCGGACATTTAGTTTGTAGGTTTTTTCTTTTTTTTCTGTCCCTGTCTATCTTTTCTGTTGTTCTTGTTTGCTCTTGTGGCGAATGAACGTATGTATAACACATAATACGAATAACAGGCGCATAATAGCATAGGCCTAGTATTAACCCTTTAGTGTCAAGGATTTTTATACACCTTTGAATGTCCAGCCGGGGGTAAAATTACCCCCACATTGTATTTCAAGTTCTATAGCACCTACGAACAAAACATCAGTATACCAACAGTATATTCGGAGTCACATAGGCCTAATAGAAGACTTTGGCCAACGCTGATTTATTTGCGGATTGGGTCTCACGGTCACGTGGTACATGGGCGCGATTTTCATTCCAACGCGACTCAGCTTGCGTTGGTTTGCTTGCGTTGACAACGTAAGCTAGTAGTTTTATGTTGAGCTTTATGAAAAAATAATGGATTTCTGTTAAACGCAGTATTAATGATAAGCCATATTCTGATTAACTGCACTTCACGAATTTTGATGCGTCGCTGTCTATCGCTGTCGCGTTTTCGCAGAAGTAATTGGGTTTAGTTATAAATTGCAAATTTTTTCGTCTTTTATGCTGAATATTTTTTATTAGCGAGATTGCTATGAAATATGTTCTGCACTGAGACGAGTAGGCTACAGAGTTCCAGTTTTAGTTTCGCAGATGCTGCTACGAGTAACTTTTTTTCCTAAATGACTGCTGTTTAGGCTCCAGGCCTCACGGTTTGAGTATTGCTGAGCCATTCTCCTCACCCAGATAACAGTTTTAATGTAATGTTAAAGCACAGAAAGAGATAAATGTGACGTGCAGAACTAACTGTATTTGTTATAATGCGAAGGCAGGGTGGCAAAAATGTGTGGCGAAGACGATGATGTCATGTGCTTTTGGTGGACCGTTTGTTTTTCTCTACTCTGTGATCGAAGGTTTTTGATGTGACCTGGATTTTTACTACAATTAGAAATCCGACACGTAACGCCGGAAGTCACAGTTCAATAATAGCATTAATTTAGGTCTTGTTATATCTCGTGTGCAAACTGTGTATCTTCGACTGAAATATACAGTGTCCAAAAAACTGTGCCATTTTTTATTGTCCATATCTGCGCCAAGTGGTAACGGATTTTCAAAATTCTTTTGTTGATGCATTTTGCGAACAATTAGCAATAAAGTGGTTAACATTTGTTCAGCTTTCGAATATTTATTGATGATTATGACAATGACGTAATGTTATCGTACAGACGTGTGCGCTTTGGCTGCGGAGGCTGGCGACTGCGAGGAATATCAGTCTCTATGGTACTATGACACGCCCACTGATCGATGTCTTAAGTTCGTCTACGGCGGCTGCGGAGGCAACGAAAACCGTTTCCGTACCAGGGATGCGTGTGAGGCCCGCTGCCGCATCAGCAAGCCGGTCGTTTCTGGTCTTGGTAAGCGCGCGATTAATTAATTATAATTGATTAAGTAACCGATCGATTAATTATAATTGCTCTTTGTTGCGATTTTGCCCCTTTGTTTAGATTGTTTGGTATTTAAACATTAAACGTTTTCTAAAGCATCGGTGCAATATTTTGACTTCCAACCTGTTGCTTTCCCTGACGCCACCGACCACTTGTGGAAAGAATTCGAACCCTGTCGAGACAGACACTCACTGTGACCACCAAGCCACATATAGATGAAGTGATAAAACCGAGCGAGAGACGATCGCCGACGTTGTAAGTAAGTAAGTAAGTAAGTAAATAAGTAAGTAAATTTGTATAGCAAACAATGTCAACGGGAAACCCGCCGAATCTGAGGCTTTGTGGGTGGGATATAGACTAAGATGACTTAAAAGCAAGGTTGTAGAAAGATCAATAAATACCACAAAAGAGAGGGTTCAACAAAAGGTTCAAGGTGGTGCATAGCTCTTTTTTTCGCGGAACTACGGAGCGTCACCTGCCATATGGGACTGCATAGTGTTACCTGCAACCCGACGCAGGTGAATGCCCGCCGTTATAACTTCAGCCAGACAGGTCGATACTTATCCTGGAGGGCTGAAAAGCTGAGTCTGCGTTGGCGTTTGTTATTTACCGAGATGGTTCACCTGTCCGCAGACAGTCACCCATCCAAGTAGTAACCACCTGATAGTGGCCTCGAACCCACGACCTCGCGATCGTGAGTTTGACGCCCTACCGTTATTTACATCACCAAACCGCCATGTTGGACAGGTGTATGCAGTCAGTGGGCGGACGCCGGGCAATGTAGGGATTTCGTCTCTCGATGGTACTACGACCAGGAACACGGCGACTGTCTGCAGTTTATGTATGGCGGCTGCAATGGCAACACGAACCAGTTCGAGACGAAAGAAGAATGTCTTCAGCAGTGTCCGATCGACGGTCAGGTTCTTCATTATCTTAATTACTTTATATGATATAATTATAATATTATATGATACATTTTTTGAATATCTGTATGATTTATCACAGTGCAATTTGTACTTCAACGTGCTTAACAAGAATACGTACTTGGATTGTATCTTGAAATTTCTCAATTTTGACAATAATTTTGTGGAATATTTTCAGTATAAGTATCGAAGAATAGCATGCTAAGTTGGAGCAAAATAACTGAAAGTATAACAGTTAGTGACAATAATTACTCATTCTAGTTCTCCTAGTTTTCAGTTTGCCGAACATGTCGACTCTTAGTGTAATTATGTTACGTGTCCTTGAAGTCTACTTAGACTAAATGCCACGGTAATAATTTTCGTGCATAATAATAATAATAATAATAATACTAAGACAGTCTATGAAAACTTATAATCGACTAACGCTCTCTCAGACTTTTTAGTTTATTTGAAACAGGCAAGCCCACTTTCCAGAGTTTACTACAGCTTGTCTCAAAAAACCGGAGCCACTTTTTAAAAATAACTCTGTGAGCCATTGGCTGATTTTGATAATTTTTGGCACGCAACATCCCGAATAAACTTGACATGAATGGCTGTAGTTTAGCCCACCGCACCCTAATACTGTCGTTACACTGATATGCGAAATGCAAAACTCGTAGTTTGGCCATTTTCAACAATGAATTCATACTGTGTAGCGCATGTGTCGGCTCAGAAATAATTAACTAAATAGCGACAAACACGAGTAACAGCTATCTTTCAAAAAGTCATATAAGCCTATGCAAAGTCGCATCATCTTTATTACAGCAGGTGCTTAATGGGGTGTTTACACGATCCAGCAAACGTCCAGCATTAGCACGTGTATTTTGAGTGCATTTGCTGGAAGTTTGCTTGACGTTTGCTGGATCGTGTAAACACCCTGTAAGACATCCTCTTTCAGCACGATCGCGAGCGATGAACTTACAAGTTTCTTTCTGACGTTGCATGTCAACAATAATCAATAATCGAATAATCGAAATCGGCCGACGTTTCACGGAGTTACTCAAAAAATAAAAGTGGCCTCTTTTTTGAGACACGGTGTAGTCCCCCTGTCGCCGTTATTCGTTTGCCCAATGGACGTCGCTGATATGGTGATGTGTAGAGATCTGTCGGTTGGCTGCGGAGACGGGTCCGTGCAGGGCGACGAAACAACGCTATTTCTATGACACTGTGACGTCCAGCTGCCGGCGTTTCACGTACGGAGGCTGCAACGGCAACGCAAACCGCTTCCTAACTCTGGACAACTGCCGGCGAGTCTGCGAGCAACATCAGCACAACGTAGATGTGGTGAACGCTTTTACGTTATTTTGTTCTTGCCAAGTTTTTTCTTACGTTTTCTGACTTTTTTCTCAATGTCATTTATTTAAAAAACCACGTTTATTGAAACTTTTACCAAGAACATTGAGAAGCACTTTTTAAGCAGCAGAAATCAGTTAGCAGGTGATAGTTGTGGTAGTTTACTTATTTAATCTAGTGACACTTGCGTCTTATGACCACGCGTTTGAATTGAAATTGAATAAGGTTCTCTCCGTTTCTCTGCCTTTTGCTACACTGCATTTGCAGCATTAGATTTTAGTCAAATTAGGGCTAACGTTCTTTTGTCAACGTTTTTTTTAAAACTTCAGCCATGTTTTTCAGTGTTTTTCAACGTTTTTTGGTTATTTTTTTTTGGAACGTTTTACGTCTATGCAGCACAATGTCAGCGGCACCGGTGACCGGCAGACACTGGCAGGCATCACAGATTCTACAGAGCCCAGTGCGACAACGATCAGCATGGTGGACGGACCAACACGCCCACTGGCGACTACCGACCGACCCACAAGCACACGAGACATCCCGACGACCACCACTCGTCTACCGACCACCGGTACGCCTAATCACTACAGTAGACTATGCATCGTGGCAGGGGAGAAATGAGGGGTGGGACAGTTGCCCACCCTAAATTTTTGGCTGTCAAAAAATTTTCGAAAACTTTTTTTTATTGGCAAGTTTGCGTCCAAAAATGCAAACGTTGACCGGGAAAACATTTTACGAAAATTTAGGAGCTAAATTGAAATTTTAAGCACCCAGAATTTCCGCTGTCGAAAATTTGCAGTCTGTCAATGTCAACTTTTTGCCCCGCTTAGACTACGTTTTTACGCGCAACAGCACCTATTGCTGTAGTGCATTTTAGCTATTGCAACTCTGTCTGTCCGTCCGGCTGTCGGTCTGTTCGTCTGTCTGCTGTCACACGGGTAGATCAGTCAAAACGGTGCAAGCTACGATCACCAAATCTTCATTGTCGGCTGCCTGGAAGACTCTAGTTTTAGGAACCGTGAAGCTTTTCCATAAATTCGAAAGGGGTCACCGCGAACGAGGGCGCTAAATGAGAGGGGTGTGGGAAAATTTGTGATTTTTAGCCGATACGGCGTTGGCTGAGCGAGACAGGTGGTGCCCTCTGGTGAGTACAAGTAAAACACTGTAGGTAATTTGTCGCAGGTTGTCTGGCGCCTTCTGGCGACTGACTTAGACTTTGTTTTACTGAGCTTTCAAACATGCACCGCTGTTGCACGTTCCCACTTGCGTTAGCAGGGCTTTTCTTGTTTACTCCCGATGCCGCTGAAATTTTATGAAACGGGACCTACGCTGCTGTGAAGTGTAGCCTAAAAGGGTACTCAGGATTGTATACTGAACTGTATAAAGTGGACCAGAATTGAGTTAGAGAGGAGGTGGCTATAAAATTGACATAGTGGTTGACGATGTCAAATATGGTAGTGGTTGATAATGTTGCACTCGTGCTTTATAATAGTTTCCTGTGAAATGTAACATATAACGAGACCGCTTCGTATTCAATTAGAGGCTGAACACGGCAGTTTTTACATTGGCCCTTAGGCTATATCACGCCCGTGCGGCCCGATAACTGCTCGATAATAGCAAACTACGTGTCAGGGCTGTTATAACTTCAGATAAACGAACGCTAATAAATGAAATGAATCGCTGAAATCAGTTTCGTACTGTAGTGAAGTCAGTTCGGCTCGGTTCGGTTTGTTGCGGCAGTGACCGAGACGGAGACCGAGACGGAGTTATGTCGATTGCCAAGTGACTCGGGTTCGTGCGATGCGTACGTCTCGGCCTATTACTACGACCCGCTGACGCGTCGCTGCCAGCAGTTCGTCTGGACCGGCTGCGGCGGTAATGCAAACCGGTTCACGACGATCAGTGAATGCGAACAGCGCTGCATCTACCTCGAGACTATTCCACCGCCTACTCGCTCCAGCACCACTACCACCGCTATCGTCCTTCCCACCGGTGAGACTTGAGGGTTATTGTCGTAGGAAAAGATCAAAAACCAGAAGTTCTATACGGTGAAAAGTAACTTTTTGAGTCTTTGTATCATGTATATTTTAATTAGGGTTAACATACTGAGCCAATTCATTTCAACAGAATTCTGGATTTTTCTGCATAGTTGTGGTGCGTGTGTGTGTCATGCAGACAGTCGACTGTGTGACCTGGAGCGCGACTCTGGACCGTGTACCGACTACCGCGCCGTCTGGTACTTCGAGCCGGTCAGACGCCAGTGCCGACGCTTCCTCTACGGCGGCTGTCACGGCAATGCGAACCGATTCTCGTCCGAGGTTGACTGCCGAGCACTCTGTCTGGAACAGTCCGCCGTCACCGCTGTCACTACCGCTCGGACCACGTCTAAGACTACGTCTAAGACCACGTCTCAAACTACGTCCCAGACTCAGAGCACGCCTGAGAAGACTTCGTCGCCACAGAGCGCATGGTCCGCGGTCACGTGGACAGTCACGTGGCCGGACGACGACAGTCACCGACATCAGGCGGATGACGCCGTTGAAGACGTTTACGGTAAGACTTCGGTACTTTGGCACGGTAGCTCACTGAGTAATGAAAACTACCAAAAACTTACCGAAAACTACCCAAAATTTTTATTGTTTCCGACTAGTGGTGGGGTTAGTCGGTTAGGGTTAGAGTTAGAAATAGATTTTTGCGAAATTTTTTAATAGCTTTAGGTATTTAATGCCAATTCTTTGACGTGAATTTTAAAAGACAAATTTATTGTCGTGTTTTATGCGCTTTAACATGCGACTTGGCACAGCACTGTAGCATAAACTTGGTTCATAACACTTATTTTCCTAACTTATTGACTGCTGTACTAAAAATAAAACGTTAAGTATGAAAATTAGAATTTGGTAGATTTTATTTTGTTTTGATCTAAGGTTCTGTTCTGCACATTCTAGCATGTACTTATTGATCAGTTAAATGAAAGCCAGAAGTAAGCAACTAAAGATGAAGATGTGCGTGAGTTTAAAAAGCCACATCAGGGCTTCACAACGTAGCCCGTAATCTTATTCCCCGTCCCGCTGAAGGTAGGAGGCTGAGTTGACGTGAGCTGAGTTGCCGTGTGTCAGATTATGAGTCGGACGAAGACGTGTGTCAACTGGCGCGGAACGAGGGCGAATACTGCACGGGCTGGGAGCAGCGCTGGTTTTACGATGTTGAGCATCTCGTCTGCCGCATCTTTTGGTACGGAGGCTGCAAGGGCAACGCCAACCGGTTCATGACCGAACAGGAGTGCAATGACGTGTGTGTGACGTCATCACCACGACAGACGCGCCGGCCTACCACGTTATGTAAGCATCAGTGTTGAGAGCTTTCTATATAGGTAAACTGGCATAAGCAAGATTCACATTGTATTCTGAATGTTCTAGGGTTTCAAAAACAATCGGGAGAAAGTGTCCGGGGCGGGGGAAATGTTTGAGGGGATCGTCTAGGGTTAAAAAATGCAGGGGGAATGTCCGTCTCCCGAGCTGATATGTGCCTACTGTAATAACAGATCATTGATTTAGTAAATATAGGCGGTGTGTAAAAAACAACTTATTTTATACATAGTAAATAAGAGCTCACAGTACAAAACGTTACAGATTGACAGATGACATACGGACGGACGACAGGTTGTGCCATCAGCCCGACCATAAGTACGGTTGGCTGAAAATAATTTATGAAATATAACACACACGGTAGTTCATTTGTTTTCAGAGTTATTAGTGTTATCTGCTGTGGTCCATATTGGCACTTGGATTGTAATTTGTAGACATTCATAATTAATGCAAGTTTCGTTTAAAGTCACGTTGTAAAATATATTCCGTATATTGTCATTTTCAGTACTTGTTATTTTTTATATTTTAATTAGTTGCTAATGAATTAAAAATATATTACAAAAGTTGATCATTTACGCTTATTGCCAATTGCATTTGCTGTACATGCATTCAGTGGGAAACACACTTCGGGTAAGATAACTCTGTTTCATATATCCAATTCTTTTTAAACTTACTTAATTGCTGTTTGTTAACTGTGTTGTCTTGTACTTTCAGTTGTTATGTTTCAGTGTCAGTTGAACTTATGCTGGCTCACTGTAGACTACTACCGATTGGTTAAAGGTGGTGATATAGCTTTTAATTTAAAGCCCATTTCAGAACTACGGAGCGTCACCTGCCATATGGGATCACAAAGTGTTACTGCCACCCGACACAGGTGAACGCGCCCTGCCTTAACCCCAGCCAGATAGGCTGGTACTCGATTTACCTACCCCGGAGGGATGGAAGGTTGAGTTGACCTAGGCGGCTGGTTACATACCGAGATGGTTTACCTGCCCGCAGGCAGTCACCCATCGCAGTACTAACCCGGCCCGGCGTAGAGTAACTTCGTTGATTGGATGAAACGCGTTACCCCTACGGCCAAGCCACCAACCCGGTGCGATGTGTGCTTTACCATGTGACACTTGCGGTCAGGCACATTATAGTATAATGGCACGCCGTCGGTCCATAAAATTTATAAACAGTATTTATTGTACCAACTTGTTGACTTATTAAACACTAAGTAACTAGAAGCTGTGCTGGCACCAATCGTCTGCTGGTGCACCCGACCATCTGTCGTTAGTTGCTGAGCGGGCTTTCACGGTTTCTAACTTGCTAGAGCCCGTGTCTGGAACACTTTGCCTAAGGAGATAACCACTCTCAAGTTCTCTCAACATCTGTAAACCTAATGCTTCAGAAAATTATACATAGACATTGTCGTATAAACAAGTAAGTAAGTATTTTATATAGCGCGTTAACTGTAACAACCTCGAACGCGCTCGACGTGCTAGTAGAACGAAAAGTAAAAATGTTTTACATCTAGATGACGTCTGAAAGTAGTTGTAGCTTTGCTATTGAAGCAACTTCGATTGATTGAGTGATTGATTGATTTAATATAATGACGATTTTCGTGTGTCAACGATTGTACTTCAAGATCCGTCTTCTCATTTACAAATGTCTCCACCAGCTCGTCGCAGTGTACCTCCCGTCAATGCTCACTCCGGTGACGGCAATCGCAACCCGTCGGCATCTGCGGTTCGCTAATGCCGGTGATTTGGCCATAACGAGAACAAGAACTGTGGGCGAAGTTTCTCGGCTGCTGGCCCATCGGAGCTTGAAACACGTCAATGACTACATTTCATCAGCCAGCTGAAGACGACGGAAGTGCTTGCACGGAGTTACTACGCATCAGCGCAGCCGTTATAGCTTTCTGTTGTAAGACTGCGTATACAAAATACTGTTGCTGAACTGAACTGATTGCTGGCACGTTGCAGTTTCAGCATCACCGTCATCATCGAGCGCGAGTGCAGAGAGATGCTCGGCAGGTGCTGAGTACGGCGGCTGTAGTGAGCTGATCGAGAGGTGGTACTGGGACCAGCTGACTGG
>Ga0056128_1009205_pt1 | contig 12422 bp, 5 predicted proteins | sample WorMetLIZISLAND2_FD_71113 | JGI IMG/M metagenome (GOLD analysis project Ga0056128, IMG submission 71113) | Marine gutless worms symbiont microbial communities from Max Planck institute for Marine Microbiology, Germany - Olavius geniculatus... ...
TGCTGCTGCTGCGTCGCATTGTCTGCTGCGCTGCACGCCGCATTTTTACCAGTTTCCAACCTGTTCGGATGCGTCGACCAATCTCGACCGAAACACGGAGAGATTACATAGGCTACAACACGCTTGATTTTTCACTCAATAAGCAGCAGTATGGTGCAATAAACTTGGCACCTTTGCCACTGTACGGCGAAAAAAAACTGATGAGCAAAAACAAATAAAAGTTCTCCATTCAAAGTCCAGTGTGACATGATCACCACTAGAAAACCGCTCGCCAGCTGTGCTGTGGAGCCTGTGTTCAAACTCCAGTACTCAGACCTGATTGATGTGTCCAAAACTGCGTATTAACTGTAGGCTGCTGAATCATAGAAACTGATTAAACTAATTCTTAAAACATGACGAAGAAATTGGATAGGTATTAAAAAAAATAAAAAATATGTGTTTCCTGTTGCTGTCCGTTTTTTAAAAACCTCCGTGCCTAAAATTTATATTTTACACCTCAAACATGTTAATGCAGTTTGTTTTGTTTGCTTTCAAAGTTTTACTCAAACAAAGTGTTTGCATCTATAGTCTGTTATGCTGCAGTGATTTTACTTAAGTTCTTATGAGTACTATTTAGTATGTCATTGTTTTTATGAGCTGTAGCATAAGGCCTATGTAAAAACATCGCATACTAGGCCTGCAAGTCAGGTACTCGTAATGACGGGGCACCTGTTCATTTGCGTTGTCTGCATGCATGTGTGGTCTGTTATTACGTTAAACGCCAACTACGCACTACGTTAATTATAGTACGCTCACGATGCGGGTTAGCTGCGAGCCAACATAATGCTGGCATTTGTTAAACAACATCCCAGACCCCTTGACCAATGTGATACATAACGGCTGATTTCATACAAAAATGTTAAAACATTAAATTGTAAATAAAAAACATAAAAACACGTTTTTTAAATTTTCTAAAACAAAACATAAAAAATTTCAATAAAAAGTATAAAAACATAAGCGTTTAATTGCGAGTTTACGACAAAGCACAAAAATTCAGCTATAAGTTAGTTATAGTTCAAAATCGGAGTCGCTGTTTGTGTCAGCGACAAAAAATTGACACACTGTAGTTAAGATTCTTAACAACAGTACCCTATGTCAATGTTTTGACTCCGCAGTAGTTTTCATTGGCAAAATGCGTTGCGTCTTTTTCAGAGAATGAGTGAGTGTACTTTTGAGTACTTTTGACTCTGAACTTAAAAGTTGAAAATTACTAAATGATACACACTGGAGAAAAGACTCAACGGAATTTGCCAATAAAAACTGCTGCATATTTTCAATTTTGCATCGTATGTTTCAACCAGTGATGTGTCCTCGGGGACTTGTCCTTGTCCTCGTGTCCCAAGTCCTTGGCCTTGAGACAAAGTCCTCGGCCATAATACCGAGGACATTAATAAATTCTGTTCATTATCAATTTATTACCTACAAACTGAAAAAATGTTGAACATTAGCTATTGACATACCGAAACCCGTGTTGCTAGTAATTGAAGCCCACTCACTTATGTCACATGATGTTCTTAGTGGCATCACAGAGAGTTCAGTGTTTGGCCTTGTTTTCTATGTAATTTAATGGGAGACCACTATTTTCGACAACTGTCGAAACAAGCACAACATCGTTGTCAACAATATCACTGGACCAATTTCGTCTTAAAGACTTAAAGCCTACAACTTTGAAGTTGTACATAAATACAACATAATAAAAAGTTTGTCACAAAAATTAAACTTACTGAGTCTGGAATGGCAAGGGTCACAAAATGTCAGTTGTTTTGTTTATCTGATATTTTTTGCATTGTTTGACTATTCCAGTAGTATGATGCGACTAATGACGTTCAGAATGTGCCAAAATCTTACTGAAGTCACCCCAGTTGATGGTAATGTGTCGTTGTGGTAGGGTTTTTTAGATGTAATTGGTTTTGACTTTGAGTTTTTTGGCCTTGGCCTTAAACTTGGTCTCAAGTCCTTGTCCTTGTCCTCGAGCACAAAGTCCTTAATAACATCACTGGTTTTAACAGCAAAAACATCAGTAGAGATTAATTGAGTCTTTTAGCATATAATTAATCAAAAATAATTGATCATGCGCTAAAAGACTTAATTAATCTTTACTTACATAGGACCATAAAAAATAATTTTAAAAACATGTTTTAAACATTTATTTAAAAAACGTAAAAAATTCTAACCTTTATGATTTGAGGTTGTGTTCTTTTTGGTAAAAGCAAATAAAATATTGTAAAAGCTAAGCAAATAAAAAATTCAGAATTTAATAGGCCTTATTGCATCTTTATAAGGGTGGTGTAAAAATTACAAGAGACAAGATTGTAGCAAAACAAAATGTGTGATTGCTGCCCACTTGCATGGCATCGCTATATACGGCCTACAACTCTAGTCGCACAAGCCCAATTTTGTTCCCATATAATAACAATTATCAATAGCGATCACGGACATTGGCAGTAATACTATAGCCTAGATTATTATTCGCACATTTTGTTGGCGAATTCTTGTGTCGCTACAAATGCTATAGCACTGTTTTATCCAGGCATCTTTTTTAAAAATTTCATCTAATATGCGCAGTTTTCCTTCATGTAAAACATAATATTACAGTTAATAAACGTGTGTAGGGCAATATAAATCATCGAATGAAAACAAAAAAGTTACTTGTTTTGGGGCTAAGTGAAAAATCATAACGAGTTGACAGAATGCGTGCAATATGCACAGTTTGCGCTCGCCCAATTTCACTGATGCACAAACATAATTTTTGTTATCTAAAGTTAGCCACGTTTAAGTGTGTCGGTAGAGAACTCTTGAAAATATTGGAGTGGTTCGTTGCCTTTTTCAAAAATCAAGAACCTTATCCCACTCCCCGTTCTCGACCTTCGGCTTCAATTTTCAGATCTTTTGGCTTCGCATCTTCATTTCCTCCCCCAACATTTTGGGTAGTAAGTGAAACATTGATTATTGTAATTTACTGCTGCATTTAGTGTTATTTGCTTGTAGAAGCAGCTAAGCCGTCGCATCTATCGCTGCGATGTACGCAGAGGACCATCCTATGTCAGCGCTGTGCATAGTGTATACGAACAACGGTGCAACTATAGGCCTACATGTATATAAACGACTCTGTCGATGTTCAGTTGACAGACAGATCGACGACGGCTACTGGGCAACAACCACGCAGTTGAGAGCTGGCAGTTTAATAGTCATAATAGCGAGGACCGACCGACTATATATGTACGGCACTGAATTAGTAAATAACATCATCGGGGCGCCACGATGATAATGTGCCGCGTCGCAGAATCATTACGAATTACGGCATCGACGGAAATGAGAGTTATTCGGACGCAGTCGGTCGTTCGGTCAAGCGTGATGACAAAGCTCGTAGGTCTATGAGGCAGGCAGCAAGTTGACTGCTGCAGGGGTGGCCGGCCGCTCGGCAGTGTACGACAATTCTCCTCCCCACGCAAACCCCTTTTTGACAAAACCCCTGCGCGCACGCCAAAGTCGACATGACTGAAGGCAACATATACTTCCATTTTGACAGTTTCATTTGAGACTTTGTCTGGCGGTCAACACCCGTGCAGGTGACCGACCCGACGACTGGACTGGAAGCGTCCGCGAAGTCGTCGTCGATGTGGATCCGCCAGCTGGATGTTGACGTCGGGCTAACTGCAGATGTTGCCTGAGACATGGCCGGTGATTGAGAAGTCTGAAGGGCGCAACGACCCGTCGCCGGTCAAGCGGTCCGGTGAGTTTTCTGTTTTCTGCGCAAGTTATAGCTGATGTCGTTCATTGCGAAGGTCGTATAGTGAATGACTGGAACGGTCTGGGAGTAGAAGTTACAGCACGTGGATATGATTCAATCTGATGCGATAGCATATGAAAAGAGTAAGTGGGAACTTCTATGTTCTGATTCCATCTCATTCCCATACCAGCATTCTCATAATCCCACTTCTATTCTAATATTTAGATTTCTTCTCGCATCGTACTTATCCCATATAAACTCCCATTGTCAATTCCCATTCACTTCCCATTCGCATTTTCGGAATAAACCGAATACAGACTAGACAGTGTTGACGGGCTTTTGTTGTGGGGTGGGGTCGCCCGCTGCCAGTGCTAGTCCTATATGACGTACAAGCGCTTGATCGAGGCCAGCAATAACTGTGTAGCAATACCACATTGTAATCATCCATTTACACTGCGGACGCCGTCGTTGATATCCGCTGTTAACTGTCGCTGCATGCCACGCTGCAATTTTCGTCGCGGTTCGAATACTCCCGACCGTATTCGACATGCTGAGTGCACGAGTATCATCATCATCATCATCGTCGTCGTCGTCGTTGCATAGTGGCGGCAGCTGCAGAAGCAGCGTGCATCAGTGAACTACGAGGTTGTCAACCTGCCTGTCATAGCGACTGTTGGATGGACTCGTTGTGTCCAGTCGCTGCAATTGATGCACAGTGCATGGTCAGCGTTGGTGTCGCCGGCCTATACGTTCACCCTGCATGCACTCAGCAACCCATACCCAGTCTTCTAATCAGTTATATATCATATTAGGCTTAATGTAGGCATATAAGTATTTTGCGGCCGTTGTAATATAAGTTGCATTACGGGTCTGTCGGTTATCTGTCTGTCCAGTACGGGCTGTTAAATAAAAAAACAAAAAAGCGTAGAAAAACAAAACAGTGGCATAAACTTCCCTTGGAGCGTGAGTAACGAGGTGTGCAAATTTTTAGTTTAAAATTTCAAAGGTCAGGGTAAAAGTCAAAGCCAGGGTTACGCAAATGTAATCGGACGGCCTAGGCACCGGACCGACATATTTTTTCTAGTTCGATTACGGTAAGGTAAGTAGTATAGTTGTAAATTTCGCGTACTCACTTGGTTACCATAGGCTAGACTTACAGCGTATCCAAAAATCTGGCCACTTTGTTTTACGCTTTGTAACTTTAAATGTATATTGACGAAATCGGCACTAAACTTGGCGTAAAATTAACGTTATTTCATTCTTAACGTTACCTCATACTTTGTTTGAATCAGTCTTGGAAACACGTGTGAAAAATTACTAGAAATCACGACAAATGCTATAATTCACGGTCATGGCAAACGAGAAAATGAACGGCTTTTGTGAATTACGTTAACTCGTGGTCTTCCATGTTCGCGCTTTGCATTTCTCCGCAATAGTCTTTATTTGCCATCCGATGTTTGGAGACGGCGGTCGCTCGGCCACGTTGTTCAACCGTGACGTTAATGCGAATTTCCAGGACGACGACTACAATGTAGTCCATACCACGCACACACACACAATTGAGCGCTTACAAACGCTGAGCACACTGCATTACAGTCGTCTTTATGCGACGCTCGTTGGTCGTTTATTGGATCTGGTCGCTGGACCTGTTCGACAGCGCATGTAATCACCGCTGCCAGCAGCAGCAGCAGCACGGTCGGTCGGTCGGCCGAAGGGTCAAGCGGTGGCCGCGTGACCCCGCGGCTCGGGTCGGGTCGACTCGCCTATTCGTTTGACGTGTTATGAAATCCTACATCGAGACACGTTAATAGCGGTCATATTATTGACATAGCAGAGGCGGCGGCCGGCGTTGTTTGGGCGGGCGCACGAGAAATAGGGGTCCTCGGGGTGAATGTGTTTAACCGAGCGCCCGGCTCGAGTAAGCATGACGCCAAGCATCAAACAAAGCGTCACAATATTTCCTATCCAATCAGCACAAGGAACTAATACGCAGTCGACATTTCCAGACAATAATCGTGCAGTTTTTCTCATTTTTCAGCATGGTAGTCGAAATGTCCAGAACGAGCAGCAGATGCTTTGAATATTTACATTAGGCCCCTACGTCAGTAGTTTTTGCCGTTTTTTACAGCGAAAATGTGAGTTTATCGTGGCGACGTTATTGCTCGTGACATAATGTCAGTCAATGTAAAATTGTAAACGCGCGATGTCGTTGAATGCGCAGTATCATAACCAAGGCCACAGATCGCGTACATAAATGCTGCACTGAACACTAAGCAGTATTGCGATATGTGACTTATGAAGATCTTTATTTGTATATAATGCTAAATTCGAACTAACATTTGAATAATCGTTTAATTAATAAATAACTCAATAAATTGTTATTAACGAATAACACACGTAATTATGCGCCAAGTGCATTTTTACGTTTTGTCTTTAAATTTAGAAAGAATCTGTCATTCTGCACGCTACACCGTGTTTTTGACTCACGGTGTATGTAATCATAATTGTTTGGCATTTGTTTACATTTGTAATTCAAAGTTAAAATCTAAAATATTATATGTGGTTACTCGAATCAAGTCAAAAAATTAATAGTACTCTAAGACTGGACGCTGCTCTACACAGTTTGTGTGGTGCATGGACATCATTATCATTTTTTTCGATTTTGCTTTACCTTGTGAAATATAACGACGACCAGTATGTAAATTTTGCAGTTTGTGTGGTCTTTCGGATTAAAATTGTAATGAAAACGTTATCAAAATTGAAGTAAATCATTTGAGAAAAAATGGTTATTTCTTAATCCATGCCAGCATGCTATTTTTGGGCCGGGTCGAGTCGGGTCAAAGTTTGTGTGGATCGGATCGGGTCGGGTCCAAAAAATTGACCCGCGTCCACAGCAGTATCACGGTAGCATTGCTGACTTCACCGATGCATAGTGTAACTTGTGTGTTTGATTATATTTGGTGACAGCAACTGTTCCGTATCCAACCTATGGAAAGTTTATAGGCTAGCTGTGATTCAATAGTACGTACTGTATATTGCATTTATAACAAACATTGACGTTTACGTAGCGAGTATAGCGACAGAGTAACATCGTACTGCCTCATTTTACGTGGAACACTCCTTGACGCGGGCAGCCTAGCATTCTGACACCGAAGTCTCGAGTTCTATTATGCCGAAAAAACCATTTTATCATAGGTTTAATTTGCGTTACAGTTCACGCTGGAAATTTATGTGCGCTGCTCAACGAGGTAGGCCTATGTGTCATTGCCAAGGTATAACAACTGTTTAAATGCATCAAACAAAAAATTGGTTCAGGGGCAAAATTTGGGTCATAGGCTAGCGTTTTGGTACTGGATATATCGCGGTTCCCAAAATGCTGTTTGATCTACTGATCGGCTTAATTCGTCAGTGCGTTTGGACCTTTCTATTAAAAATGCATTTCTGGGTGAAAACGTGTAAAACAGAAAAAAGAATCGTCGGATTTTGAATTCCTAGCGGACTCGTTCTGAGCTTTTTGTCCCAAATGTAAGTAAATTTTTTTTTAACTAAATCGAACAAAAATTGCAGCAGAACTGAACGTAAATCATCTCCGTATATAACCAACCACTCAGGTCAATTCTCCTTTCTATCCCTCCAGAATAGGTTAATCGAGTATCGGCCTGCTTGGCTGGGGTTAAGGCAAAGCACATTCACCTGCGTGGATGGCAGGTAGCACTGTGTGATTCCATATGGCAGGTAACGCTCCGCAGCAGCTAGTGGCGTAGCCAGAAATTTTAATTGTGGGGGCCTCGTTTCCTTTCCCCTTTCTCCCCTTTCCCCTTTTGTCCCTCTCTTTTCCTCTCCCTTTTACCCCTTCCCTCCCTTTTCCTGTCTTCTCTTCTTTTCCTCCCCTCCCTTTCCTTAAAAGTAGGACCCCTAAAATCCAGCTAGGGGATCCGGGAGAACGCTGAGAGCTCCCCCAGCAGGGTATGGGCGGAGCCGCAGCCGAAATCGAATTTGGTGCATTTTAGCTTTAAAAGATGAGATCCGGTGGCAACAATTTTAATTATTTTCCCGAAAATAAACTGACAAAATTGGCAAATTTCGTGCAGTTTATACGTATGCTTATGCTTTGTCTGCAGGATTGGGGGCTGGGCCCCTTGGGTCCCCCTTGGCTACGCCACTCTCCGTAGTTTGTATCTCTGAGATTCATTCCCATAAAGAGCTATAGACACTTTTTTAGCCAACCGTACGCTGGTACTTAAGTATCGGTCGAGCTATTGGCATGGTTGTCGTCGTCTGTCTGTCCGTCCGTCTGTCACGGATGTATTGTGGCTAAGTTTTAGGTCGTAGGGGAAAACTTTTTAACGAATAATTAGCCATGTGTGTGTAACTTGGGCACGCAGAATTTTGGCCATCTAGTAAAAAGAGAACATTTTTAAATTGGGAGTTGAATGGAGAGGGTAGGAAATTTAATGGAAAACCTGCCATATCTAAGAAACGGTAAGAGATACGGCCAAGGTTACTATTAATCACTAACAGAGAGTGGCATACGCTCTTTCAGATAAAATTAAAATTATCGACCTTGGATGACCCTGATCACTGACAACCAGTACGGTCGGCTATCTAGCGACAGCTGGGCTTCTTCTTAACTTTTATGTCGATACTATTTTGGTTTTCTACCTGATACCTTTTTATCCCAGCTTCCTTCATACATCTGCTGATGATATTCTATACACCCCATCAGCTGTGTGCTCTGTGTAATGTTGCCGGTTACGTGGCATATCATAGCTCAGTCGTCTAATATGGGCCTACTAATGATACGTAAGTGTGTTTGACTTGTGCGCCACGCAGCCTGTTCAGCCGAATCGTCCGTCCATAGTAGTACGACTTGTATAATAGCAGCTAGAATTTCAAGTCGGTTGTTTAACGACCGACGGCGCGGCAAAGACAGACAACGCCGGCGGACAACGTCGGACGGCGGACGGCAGCATCGGCTCAGAAATAGAGATAGCTACAGCAAACACGGCGTCGTGCATAGCTAGTCGTCGGACTGGATGGGAGTAAATGTTGTATGTGAAACAGGTGTGTCAGTCGGTCGGTCGGTCAATTGACCTGCGTCGCGTGTCCGTCCGTCCGACATACGGCCAGTGTGTGGCGGACGAACGAGAGAACGAGAGATGCTTCGGCAGCTTGACGGTCGCTGCAAGGAGTTAAAAGCAAGATAGCGGCCGCAGCAGCATCAGCAACGTGGTGGCGTGGCGCTGGCTGACAGGTAAGTGATTGATGGGCTGAGCTGGGCCAGGTAGATCACCACCTGTGTACGTGTCGGTCGACTATAGAGTAGACTCCTTCGTTCTTCCTAGCAGCTCTCTCTACACTGATAGTCTGCAAGCATCCCACCCGCCTACCAACCTGTATAGACTACCTACCTCTACAGTGCCGCTCGGGAGGATTCAACTTTCACCAGCCGGGAATTCACTCTACGGTATCCGTGCGTCTTCCCTGCATATGACACCGTCAACAAACAACTGTCTACTAACCACTACGGAAAGTTTGTGGAATAAGTCCGGAGCTGAGCCGGCCGGTCTCTTTAGGCAGTCAGCCTGCAAGTGTCTCGGAAGTAGGATGCCATTAAACCTATTTTCTGCCAGATCTCCGGTTCACTTTTTCAGCAGCACAGGATCATCGCTTTTATAGGCCTACACGGTTGCTGAAATAGTAGTAATGATAAGTAAAACAAGTTTACGGCATTTATGTGTATATTGTTTTATTGGTTGTAGTAGTGTGATTATTTTTGTACCAGCTGACGGTGCGAAAATTCTCATAAAACGATCTTTTTAACGATGTTTTTTTTTGAATTAACAACTCGTCCGGGCAGTTGTTAGCGCGTTGTAGGACTATGGGTGCGTTGAAGCAAAACGTTCCGAGGTGCAGTTGCAGCAGTCGATATTTGGGTCGCCATTTGCGTGTTATCATCATGCGCCGTTTGCCATTTCTGCCCCCATAAATCACTACGTACGGCTAGTCAGCCGGCCGCGGCGCCGTGGCGAGTAGGACGCAGCAGCAAAGGCCACGACTCCTGCTGATGATCAGTATATACACCAGTTCCACAAGTCGTTTATTAGGCGTTGAAAGCGCGCTCGTTCCAGACCGAGCGTTCGCCCAATATCGCAGCAATGTCGGCGTTATAATGCCCGCAGATATATACTGTACGCTGCGGTGTTTGATTTACTTAACCCGACGCGGCGCTGTCGAGTGGTTGACTATTGCCCGACGGGTGTCCTACTGGCATCGTACGCACTTCCAGGCAGGCAGGCAAGCAGACAGGCGGGCCTCGTGAACTCCGTGGTTGTATAATGCTCACCTCTAATACTCACCTGCGGCCCGGTGGGCTGCTGCTGCTGATGCTGTTATGCGGTGCCGCTGCATCGCGTTACAATGCATCATATCAATTCAGTCAATGATGCGAAATGCCAGCCACCGAGCCGCCATCAGGCCGTTGATTTATCTGTTTTCTACCGTGACTGCGTGACCGACAGTGCATGGCTTCTAAAAATTTACGTGTATTTCATCCATTTGCCGAGAAGCCCCCTTTAGAGGGATTTGCATAATATTTTGCATGACAAGTTTCCTCGCCGACGTAATCAACCGTGCCAAATTTTGTTTCAATCGGGTCAGGAGTTTTGATTCTGTGGGGGGTCGAATTTTTGGTTTTCCCATAAGAAAGAGAAGTCGCCGTTAACACAGGGCTTGAACTACCGTTCAGCCTGTGATACCTGGCAGGCGCAGCTCGATCGCGTCCAGTGAAAAATGGGCGGAAGTCTTGTTAAGGTTGTAGATGAAAAATTTCTTCCTATTTTTTACTGGGAGATCTAGGCTATATTCTTAACAATACTCCTCCCCTTATTTTTTAATTTTTTTCCTATGTTTTAATTCGACTTTTATCATAACGTTTCCCCTATTTTTACTGGCCAATTGCAGACTTAGGCCGGTTGCTATGTATATGGCTAAAATTGAATTGTTTATTTAGCTGATTTACCGTACGATTCTAGAATGGCGATAACCACAAACGCCCAGTTGACGTTTGAAAATAATATTTTGCGACAACACAAACCAATACAAATAAAAATTGATCAATTACTCAACTACCAACACATTCATTCACTTAATGGCTGGCAATACATTATCAATTTGTCCTTTTATAACGGCAAAGCAAGCGGCAAAGCTAGCTAGCAAATGCATACGCCTGAACCGCTGTTGAATGACTCCAGTTTTCAAGCTTCTATTCGTCGTCGACCAAAGTCCATGCAATCCGCTGATGTCAGCTGCAGTTGGTTGATGATGAACTCAACGTCAGGTCGCACGGTACACTTTACGCTGTCCCCAATTTACCCAGAAATTCACGGGTTGTCGACAGCACCTTTCTGCCTTTATTCGCGTACGCTCGCCCAAAACAAACAGCTCCTTCAACGTTCTGCTGAACTACGATTACACTCGTGGTTTTCAGATATCAATACTAATTTTCACGCGAGAAATTTGTCATTTCTCACTTAAAATCAACGTTTACATGAGCCTGTCATGACTCCTCATTTCTTTATTTTTTGTAACTGACGGTTATCGTTAGTGATGCACGGGTTTAGCAATTCTGTAAAAAATTTAATTCTGAAAATATTCCAGCGTTCTGGCCGATGCCCAGGAAACAAGCAAGCGTTACAGATGCGTAATATAATCTATTTACTATTATCTTACGCCAGCCTTTGTGTGCACATTTCTTTACCTTACACCAAAGCACCCTTAACTTAACTTTCTCCTCTATTTTTTAATACATCTTTATTCACCACAACAGATGGTAGCGATTACAACATATTTACAATACAAACAAAGAGAGAAAAAGAGAAAACACATATGAATAAACTGACAAATACTGAGTGATCAAATGTCCATTTCTATTTGACCGGACTAAATATATAACAACGTTTTTTTTCTATCAGAACACTAGGTAGCATAAAATTAAACATTCACTGTGCATGCCTAATTACTTTGATATTGTTCGTCTAAAATAATTTTATAAAGAATCTGTCTACGACAGAGTCTAAATTTTTGAGGTTAGATTTTCTTAAAGGGCATACTTACATACCATAAATTAACGAAATTAACGTCGGTATACATTTGCTGTTAATTAACTGCAGTATGACCTTTTCAGAAGATATTCTACCAATTCTGCCAAAAACAGCATTTGCACTACGATAAAAATTTCCTTTGGCATAATGCAAATTACACTTAAATACACGTGAGGACATAATAAAAATGCCAAGATACCGATTTTTTAAACCACAGAATACGATTACTTGGTTTACTAACTACAGTTGCACAAGGTATATCCCAACGCTGTCCAATACGAATGCAGCATGACTTTTTACAGTTTTCTTACCCATTTTACATTGGGCAAGTTATACCCTCAACTAAACTCCCCCTATTTTTTACTTTATCCCCTGTTTTTTAATCTACACTTTTAACAAAACTTTCTTATTATGTTATTATTATTATTATGTTTTGACCTTGTGGCAAACAACTCATATACTCCCGTTCGATTTTTTCTTACCTATAGAGCCCCATCTAGCTGTGACTATGCACGTGATTATATGCATCTTCTAATTGAGTGTCTTAAAAG
>Ga0056128_1009207_pt1 | contig 12422 bp, 7 predicted proteins | sample WorMetLIZISLAND2_FD_71113 | JGI IMG/M metagenome (GOLD analysis project Ga0056128, IMG submission 71113) | Marine gutless worms symbiont microbial communities from Max Planck institute for Marine Microbiology, Germany - Olavius geniculatus... ...
GACTGTGGTTGGGACTGAAATATCAGTCACTTTGTTATCAATTACCAAATTTATTCAAAAACAATATATTTTAAAGTCTGTGTTACAAAGAAACAGATATGGCTTGAGATGGACTGTGATGTAATACTGAATAAGCCTGATTTAAATACGTCTTGGCATGGTCCTATGACTACCAGGAACATAAGTTCCACCATGTACCTAATAATGTGCCTACCCGATCTACCTCTAACAATTTTCCAGCGCTAACAGCAAGATCGCCGATCTACCGCTATAATTATTGTTTTGGTATTCAGGGTTATCGAAAACAACGGAAAATGTTTCTAGTATTTATTCTAGTATTTCTAGTATTGACAGTTCGGTAAATATGCAGTTTAGCGGCCTAAACAAAATACACAGTCAACTTACTGCCTATGCGGGCCAAAGCGTGCATGCGGTCAGTTAACCCTAACCCTAATCCTAACTCTAACCCTAACGTAACCCTAACTCTAAACCTAAGCCTAACCCTAAGCTTCGCCTGTATATAGGCGGTAAGTTGACTTTGAATTTCGTTTAGGCCGCTAAACTGCATGTTTACCGACAGTTCAAAACATACGCGGCAACCACTCACTTTTTTCACACGATGAAAGAATATAAACTCCGCCACTATCTGCTCGCTAACGACGTCAACTTGGTGCAACGAGGTTGCAGAGCTGCTTTTGTGGCTACTGACGTAAGCGAGGTGATCCAGAGCTAAGCGCACGCAGTCCGGAAACTGTGTTTGTCGTAAATTGGTCAGTATTTCTCTGTTCGACATTATCATACACTGCAGTCATTAAAACTGTAAAAAAATACTATTTCAAAACATTAACATAGTGGCTGTTGTTTATTTCATTAATCATACCAAACTTAAAATTTTAGAGTAGGGCTACAAGTTTCGACTATTGTAGAAATCGATTAATCGACGCAAATAATCGATTAATCAAAAATCGCTGAGTCAGTAATTAAAAACTTGTCATTGACATATGTTAACAAGTCCGATCTTAAGCCTAGGATTTCTTTAATCTTGTCTCATATTGTGTGTCTAGCAAAGATATTATTATGCATCATATTTGTGTGTCGACTCAGCCTGGCCACCCCTCTGTGGATAAGTGTAATGAGTACCAGCGAAAGATGGGACGTAAACAGGCACACCGCGCGATGCACTAGCCCTGTGTCGATGGTCTGGCTGAGAGCTAAGAAAATGGAGATCAATGCCACACTATGGGCCTTATGTCTCAGGATATGTATCCCATGTTTTACGTTTTGTACGTCTGAATGAAATTTTAAATACAAAAATGTATTTAAAATCTAAAGTTTAAAGGGGTGGATAAGGCCCCTGAGTAACCTTAGGATTACAAGTCCGGCACGTTACCGTTAGACTACTGAGCCACACTAAAACGACCAATTGCACGTCGGTACCTGATGCAAATTTCTGCCCAACTAGCATTTTCTTCCACCAAGCATGTACTCTTGGCTTCATAAAACACGTATAAAAACTCTACACACTAGATGCATCTAAGAGTGAATCAGATTTGCATCAAGTCTTTTAGCCCACAAAAAAAACAATAACGGCACGCTGTTCGTTACGGAGTGATTTCAGCGGTAATGTCGCCAGATTTAATATTTATAAATGGCGTCACAGTTATGTCATTGTAATAAAACTTATATCAGGGTATGCAGGGTTAAATTCCCTATCAAACGTATATTTCGGATTTTTACTATTTCAAGAATTAATAAAATAGCACCATTTTGTAACTTATTTATCGAACGACCCTAGTATCTCATAGTTGCCTTCAGTATTCTTGCTTAGAACCTCCACATGTCTGAATCTAGCACTGTTAGTAAGTAAGTAAGTAAGTAAAGTGTAAATTTATACAGCAGATACTCAAAAAAATCGCTAATGTGCTGTTGCCAAGCCTGGACCAATGACGCATACAAGTTTGTGTCCACTCAATGCTAGCAAGGCCATAGCAAGTCATAATGAATAGTAATAGTCTAGAATCAAACATCAACATGTCATTCACAAAAAATTCATGGCCCATTGTAAACCACAATAAGAAACTCTGCCACTACATAGTCAAGCAGTAAGTCAGAGATTAATGAATCAGCGAACGGATGTAATCGACATAATGCCAGTCCCGGAGGTTGGTACTTCAGTTGAGACCGGCCTTCTCTGACTACCGACGTGACGCTGAAGACCGTGCAACTGCTGCACGGACGAGCTTAGGAATGCCAGGTGACCTTTCGGACATTTGTTGGCATAATGCCCCTTGTCACCACACTGAAACAAACACATCAGACATATGTCACTTGACAACTTCAAACCATGTATGCATTATGAAACCTACACAAAATTTCATTCGCTCAACTTGTAATACAGAACTGAAATATGACACAAATACGAATGATAGTACATTACTATTTTTTGCCATAAGGTGTAAAAAACCATATATCACAATTCACAAAATCTAAATAAACAATATCTTAACATTAAAAAAAAGCAAAATGATCACTGCCAGTACCATATCATTAATATTATTCTTGTTATTATTATTTTTATTCTTAACCCATATTATTATTACGAGGGTCGTTCGATATATAAGTTACAAAGCAGCTTCATTCTGTTAGTTTTCCAAATCTAAAAAATCAAAAATAAACGTTTTGTAGGAAATTTTATTCTGAACACGTGTGAAATTTGTTTGAATGATGTCATCCTTATTGTGATGTCATCTGCTCACAAAACAGTCTACATGTGTATTATTTTCAGCACCAGTAATCTATCATTAATTGCAAGTGATAAACAGCATAAAAACAAAAAAAATGAATAAAATTAACAAGTTAATGCCATGTCTTCAATGTTAAAGACTAACGTTTCATTTTTAAACATATCGTCCGAGTTCGCTCAAACATTTGTCCTATCTGTCAGCAAACTTCTGAATGCCCGGTGCAAAGAATGATGCTAGCTGCTGTCCATGCCACTGAAGAACAACTGATTGCACCTGGGTATATGATACAAATTTATGCCCAGTTTGCCCACCCAGCATTTTTACACTAAATGTAAACTGTTTGCTTTGCAAAGCACTTGTCGCCATGTACTGGATGCATTTCAGAGTGAATCTAATTTGTATTCATACTTTTTGCCCACAAAAATACAGTAACGGCACTCAGAGTCAACATCGCCATATTTCATGTTTATGAATGACATCACAGTGATGTCATCGTCATGAAACTTACAGCTGCTACCCAGAATTAAATTCCCTACAAAACATATATTTAAAATTTTTAATATTTCAAAAACTAACAAAATGACACTGTTTTGTAACCTACTTATCAAACGGCCCTCATATTATTAACTATCCTAACTATAATTTGAGCATTTAAAAACTCACAACATATTAACTCTAAAATGTTAATATTAATAATTTACACATTACATTACAGCACATATGTGATTTTAATATTTAACTAGCAAATATGATACTAACCTCAAAACATGTTATCTGACAGTGTAATTCAAACATTCAAAGTACTGACAGTATAACAATATTACAACATTTATCATATCACTGTTACAGTACTTACACTCATGATTTTAGAAAATCAGCAAACACAGAACTAACCTTAAAGCAAGTGACCTGGTCAAGAGGTCGGAGGTCATGCCTAAAGCCGGAATAGAAAGGTCGATTGATGTGTTGAGATGTAGCGGTCGAAGCAGTTGAGCTGCTGGCAGCAGGCATTAAAGGAATGCCACCAGAAGCTCGCGGACACTCGAAGGCCTTGTGTCCGACCTCACCGCACCGGTGGCACATCAGCGTCGTTCTGCCACGGCTCTGGGTCAATGTATCCATGATCGGCAAGTCAAACTTTGGACTGTTTACCACACAAAACAAGCAAAAGATAAGCAGCTAAGAAGCAGAAACAAAAGCACCAGACTGAGATGTATCTAATAGTGAGTGACTGAGTGAGAAGACTTTCATATCACACTGAACTCAATACATCACACAATGTTTCAGTAATGAGTCTCTCTGGGCAATCACTTGCACTAGTGTAGATGACAAAAATCAACGGCAAAAAATCAAACTAACTAACAACACAAAAGTCTAAATAACAATAATAACAACACTACCTGCATACATATAAATGGTGTTTTATTTTTAAAAACAACCCATCTTTCTTTCTTTCATAATCCACTCACTAGTCGTGACATAACGCTGAGTGAGCAAGTGAGAAGGGTTTAACGTTCCACCCAACACAGTATAGGTCATTTCGGGGATGGCCTTTGCAAGCATAATTGTACATACACATAATAACGAAACAAAAAGTTTAACCTTTACAGAAAGTTTAACCTTTATGAAACACAATACACAAAAAAGATGTAAACCTAGAATTGTAAGAGCTGCCAATTATAATTGTGCATATTGATAATGGCAGTTCTAATAATCTTCCCTGTTATCCTCCAGACAATCATCAATCTCATAATGCTGTCTATTGGAGGACAGGGGGCGACATAACGCTGACATCATAATGTGTCACGGGTACAAGCTTGCTGGTCTCAACTGGTGCTGTCAGTTGCTACCCTGCTTTGATGGTGAAAAACCTGGTTCATTGGTGACATATTCTTGAAGTTTTACAGTTGCAGTGACAAAAAATGTGCAACGTAATCGTACTTATGTGTCTGTGGAGATAGTTAGACTTTCACATGTTCGAGCAAAACAGTGCAGTAGCACACCGAGCTCCTGAGAAGTTTGAGATGCCTGATTTCATGTCCCCATGTCACTTAGTGCTGACACAATAAAAATTTTTCATCAGCAAACCAGACTAAGTTCACCATCGAAGCAGGGTAGCAACTGACGGCACCAGTTGAGATTAGCAAGCTTGTATCCATGACACAGGGTGATACATCATGATGTCAGTATTGTCACGACTAGCAAGGAATATTTAATCAACTGCCATATTTTGTTGAAATATTATGAATATTTCTTCAGCTACAGCTGGTAAAAAAATTCACGTACATTGATCATCGTTTGAGTAAATTATGAAAGACAGAAAAAAAGTTTTTTTATGAAACACTGTGTACATATAAACACAATATTAACAAATGAAATCGAGATTAAGAATGATATTTTCTTTCACACACAGATTAAGCCTATTCTACAGCTCCTGGGCCACACACGAGCTAGAGTCAAGATTAAGAACAAAAATTTACTAATCATATAAAAAAAACTAAAAACCTGCTTTAGCAGATGCACCAGGGTCAAAACTACAAACAAGAATGAGATAGACAGACAGTATATATTGAATGTAGAAGTAGACTAAACAATATACACAAAGAAAGCAAACAACACCTACTGCACAAATTTGCAGTTTGGCCCCTCAAGACAAAATCCACATAAGTAGTTGACACACATCACTCGACGTATATGACGATTTTTACACAGCGCCCCTGAAAGATACAAAAACACAGCTGACAGTGTTAACGAAAGCAATAAACTTTCACTCATAAATGCAACTGCCAAGTAATTCACAACAACATTACAGATCATGGGCCTAAGTTACAAAACATCGTACGACAAATATACGACAACGTTACGACATATGGAAGGTTTACGACAGATTTACGATAAAATGCGATTTACAAAAAAATCGTACGAGAAAGTTATGACAAAACGTACGACACCTCATTAGCTGTTGTACGACAGCATCAAGTATGCATGCAGTAATTATTTCAATTATTCATTAGTATATAATTTTCATACAGTGCCATAATACGTATAAATTTTGTTTGCAGTAACTTCAGGCAGCAAAATCACCGCGAAATCAGTTCACTTGTTATTGTTTACATTGATAATCGTTGGCAACTGCGGAAGCAGACGACCGGCGTGCAAAGCCGTGCACCGCCAGCTCAGTGACACTGCATCCAGTGCGTCGTGATTGGTTGAGGTCAACGTAACGGTGGCTATTTGCAAGAGTTATGATGTCGTAAAATCAGCTTTCAAAATTCGGATACGACATTTTTATGACAATCTTACAACATCGTAACTTGTTGATTTGTGACAAAGATACGACAAAGTTGCATAGAGTTTATGACAATTCTAGGATTGTCTTATGACGTTTTGTAAATTAGGTCCCATGTTTACAATTTAGAGTCGATACTGATAACCCAATGTAGATAAGAAAAAAAGAACCAACATGCAATCATGCAGTGCTACACCCTATTATCCATGTTCGGTCCTGCTGCACGACACTGGTACCTGGCAGAGGGTACACAAACAATATCAGCTCCACAATGTTTCTAAGCCTCCACTGCTTATACAACATTTTTATCTGCGCCAAGGTGAGCGTAGTGAACACTGGAGGAGATTAAAAGCGCGTTGCACCAACGTCGTTCATGATCTCAGCTCAGCTGAACCGAGATCAACAGTTGAACCAAGTTCACGCTGAATTACGTTGCAGCAAGTTGAACTCGGATCAGCTGATCCTGTTCAGTTGAACGGCCGTGGTTATTCTGTGGACGACGCTGATTGGTCACACACGCTTGGCCTATGAGCCAACTACAATGACGACGCAATGTTTACGAAACTGCAGTACAGATTGGTTGTAAATTGTTCAAACTTTAAGTTTCCCTGAAGTTACTACATGATTTTCGCATCAACAGTTGCATTGATAAAGTTCCAAAGATACGTATTTTGTGTTCCAATAGATATTGGTTAATTATTCTACGTCCGTTGTCAAGATAATATGTTTACCGTACGTACGGCATGACAACGATGCATCGGCACTCTAGAATGCATTTTATTTATCCATTAATTAATTTATCCAGCAAAACAGATTACAGAAAAAAAACAGATATAGCACAAACATAACATATCTAGATTTCAAGTATAATTGAATTTAACATCTTATAAATCAATACGAATGAGTTTTTGTTGCTGTGGTTAGGGTTCGACCATATGTTTACAGTAGCAGCCGGATATCGCCACCGAAAAATGTGATTTATTCATCTATTTGTTAATTTATCGAGCACAAAGAAAACATAAAACGAATATAGTGGAAATCTAACATATCCAGATCATCAGTATTATTGCATCAACTCTTATATTCGATACGAGGAAGTTTTTTGGACAGGATAAGATTCGAATCGGACAACTTTTTGCAGCAATAGTATCACGAAAAATATTTATTGCCTACTGCGCATGCATAACCGCGAGTTGAACCGAGATCAAAATTTGATCGGTGGCCAGATGGCAGTTCAGAATTGAATGGAGATCAACGCTTGAACCACTTTGGTGCAACGCAATTTACGACTGAACTAGGATCATATTCAGATTTGACCCGGGTTCAAAGTTGAAAGACGTTGGTGTAATGCGCCCTAAGAGATTGGCCGTTCTTTCTGTGTACATGATGACTTATAATGGCAATGACGTCATTGCACTAACAGCATCAAGCAGCAACGCTGGCTATTACCCTCCCTTTCCCCTGCCACAAAGTGGCTTTTCCTTTTCTCTCCCCTTTATTCTTGTAGGGTGTAGTTGTAGTTATAGTTGTAGGTGTAGTAGTAGTAGTAGTAGTAATAATAGTTAAATCACTTCACTTGGCGGAGATATGCACTTTCTCAAGTGCCTTCTAGTCTATCTATTGTTTGGTCAACACAAAGAAAAACTGCACTAAGATCACTTTGACAGTTCAATTATAACAGACACATCCTGTAAAAATGATCTATCGCTATCTGAGTAAGAATAAGTGGTATAGAACAACAGTTACCATGTCGGCAAAATCCTCTGTCATACCACGCACAGACTTTTATTTTCTTCTCTGGGTCAATGTGTAAAAATGGACATTCTTTGTTGCCACATTCACCTGCACAATCATTGCCATTCAATGAACTGTTATGTCATAACTTTCCGTAAATCAATAGTACCATTATGTCATTCTTGTTCAAAATTATAACTTTCCTGTCATATTACACACTGTAAACAAAAGTAGTCAGCAACATGCCATTAACTGTTGCAAGACGATTCAACAACAGACAACTTATTAAACGTAATGGAGCCAAACATTTCTAGAATAATGATAACATCATACCTTAACAACCAAGTAAAACCTAGTAGCTGGTCCCAGCTCTCTGCTATGCTCAGCCTCCTTCTAACTCTAGCTCTAGACTTTCATCGTCTTATGACCCAAATGTCTTTTTATATGCCATACTCTGGAGGCGTGTCTAGTGTTGAATTACGCTACCAATGCACAGGTCCCCAGCCCCACTACCATGAAAGGGCAGGTTCAGGACCCACCACAAAAACAATGTGACTAAACCCAACACCAGCATCCAGTCACAGCTATCAACATCCGTCACCACACCTAAGACAAACTGATACAACATTGGACAAAATTACGTAAACACAAACTCACTACTCACCGAATCTGGAGAAGAAATAGCATTCCGGCATCTTTGACATGTCAAACTCATGCAGGAATTCGCAATCATCTCCCTTCTTACATAGACCCCTCAGCCAGTGCTTACACACTATGGCTCGCTCGCCTTTGATATGCCGGAATGGACATAAACTGCCCTTGCTGCAAGTCGAATTCAAGAAAAATGTGCATATTGCTGAACCAGATTCTACAAATAGAACAAACACACATCTCACATCATTATCATCACATATTCGTTTAATAGCAAAATTTGACATACGCAATAATGCTCACAATGCAAACTATGGGCCCTTAAAAAACTAAAAGAAAGTTCATCGCCTATAACAATAAAAAATTAGCATAAAAAGCAATGATTCATGATATCCACATCTGTTCAGTTTAGTTAGGCTACTAGTAGTACAGTTGACGGGATGCGTTAATACAAATATTTGTACAGCATTTTATACTTTATACAGCATTTTATATTTTAGGCATATTGATCTGAAGACGATTTCCATTTTTAAACCTATTGTTTAGTGACATTTTATTAGCTTATTGCATTCAGTGAGTGACTGAATGAATATATGATGGACATGCTGCAAGCTGAATCTAAGGCGTCAATATTTTGGCCTACATAGGCCTATAACCTATCCTTAAAATGAAATTCTGGAATTAAGCCTCTGTAATATCAATAAACACAATACACGCAGACTACGTCTGCGAAGTAGGTGTATCATAAATTACATTAAGTTAAACTCTTTTCACACAACTGCCTGCACTGCAGCAGTAAATGCTTAGACAGGGGCCTAGAAGATTCATGGAACTTTCATACCTGAGAACTTTCGTTCCCGGGAACAAAAGTTCCATAGGTGAAACTTTCGTCCTCGGGAAATTTCGTACCTTGGAACTTTCGTTCTTGGGAACTTTCATTCCCTGAAACCTTCGTTTCCAGGAACTTTCGTTCCCTGACACTGATAATTACTAAACCCCTTATCATTACGTAGTGCTTATAGTTCAGCGGAAAAAAACTCCAATTTTGTGTAACTCGCTGGACGTATATAGCTAGAGTTTCAACAGGATATAATAATAACAAGGAAGCCCAGCTGCTGTTGATAGAGAAGATGCATTACAGCTTATACGGTTTCTGTTGCAGTACGGACCTTCAAGGTAATCCAAGTTGGATGATTTTTATCTCATCTGAAAGGGCAAGATATGGCTAGTTTTCCGTTGAAAAATGCACATTTTCCTACCCCTATCTATTCAACCCCAAATTATCCATGCAAAAAGTTTTCCTCTATGACCTAATGCTTATCCACAATACATCCATTACAAACAGACAGACGGAAACGGGTGGACGAGAGACAAACAACAATGGTAACATCGATGCTTACACAGCATAGCTGTAACTTAAAAAAAGCATCAAAAATTGTGTACAGTAAAGGCCTAATAATCAATGTTAGGGAACGAAAGTTGCATGCTAATTTTGATGTTGATAATGAAAGTTCCAGAGGAACCGTTCCCGGAATGAAAGTTCCAGGTAAAAGGTTATTAACCTGTCCTCGAATTTTAGTGATTCAAAAAGCGTTTTTGCAAAGATTTATGTCTTATGAGTTATTATCTGTAATAAAAGCGTTGGATTTTTTGTTATTTTTTGTTGAGAGAAATTTTTTTACAGTAAAACAGCAAAAATTGGCATAGACATGGCATCATGCCTTTCGATAGCCATTGTGACATCATGTATAATTTTAGCAAAATTCTGTTCGATGTAACGTATTAAATGTACCTTTTTTGATGCATCAGCATTGCAATCATTGATTTAATCGTTTTAACTTAGCATCATTCGAGTTTTAATGCAAGCATAGCATCATTCAAGTTTTAATGCAAGCGAAACAGAACTTGTCAACATCAACATCTGAACCGAAAAAAAACATTAAACGTCACAAAGTAACGTAACATATTCACAAATGTGAGGTATACTAATCATAGTTTGTCAATGTTCTACACTTGTTTACGTTTTCGTGTTCGATAAAATGTCAGCAATTAAATGTGAAATATATGACCAGGTAACATAGCTAACACTAACCCTAACCCTAACCCTAAACCCTAACCCTAACCGAAATTCTTGCTCATGAGTGATTTAAAGTGGCCCGGTGTTATCGATGGCCATTCCACGGCCATCAGTGGAACGGTCACTTCAAATCACTCGTGAGCAAAAATTAAGCAAAAACCCGCAAATTTTGTCTTAGATATCGACTATTAAGATGAAGTAGTATGCAAAAAAAGTAATTTAGAGCGCAGTGATCCGAGGACAGGTTGGTAATCCTTGGCCAAGTTTCAGTTACCGCCTAAAACATGAACGCTATAGTAAACATTACGGCACATCTCGTATTAGGCGTTCGATCGTGCGGGGTCCGCATTTTATTGGTCCACAGTTTACCCATTGGTCCGCACTGGCGGTCCGCAAGTTATGGTCCGTAGTTTACCCCTTGGTCGGTCCGCAGGTCGACAAGTCCACAGCCCTGTGGTGCCCGTCACTACTACTTACTGTCCATTCCAGGAAACATCAGAGCCTGAGCACCAGTTTGCTGCTCTAGCATTTTTTCTATGCTAAACGTAATGTGATCTACGTTTGCTACAATTTCCTGCATAATGAGAATGGTTTCAAAAACAACAAATAAACCGCAAATCCACACAAAAACAAACAACCATAGAAATCAAATAACAATAAATAATGTGTAATTTAGAGCTGTGCTATCTGAGTAATTTGTTAATTGAATGATCGGAGAGTAACTTAACGAGTGTTCGAGTACTCGTTTAACGAATAAGCAACAAAGCAAAATATGTGCCAGCTATCGCCAAAAATTGAACTGTTTCTCTGTCCTTCCGTTTATGACAATTTAAACCCGTCAGGAAGATCAATTGATCAATATTCCATAAATTCACAAGAAATCATACTGCGAGCGAAGACATAAGAAAAACGTAGAAAAAATGCAATTTTGGTTCTTTAGTTACGGTATCGTAGGGCCTACTAAAAAATTGCAACGGTGAAAGAAGACCATTAGGCCTAATTATGGCATGGCCTATATAAAAATATTGCTGAAATCAGTGGCCGTTAAGACCCTGGCTGAAGGGGGAGGGTACAGACCCCCAGTTTTGAGGCCCCCAGTTTTGCTCTACCCCCCAGTTTCGTGGCCATCCATGATTTTTTTGCAAAGATAACACAAATATTTGATTTCTTTGTGTTACCAAATTTTAGAAAAGTGCATGGGCAAATTTGTAGCTTCCATTGAATGCCCCCAAAACAAAAGTGTTTCCCCTGACCCCTCACCAGGGGACTCTGCTGGGGGTTCCGCCCCCAGACCTCCGTTATAGGCTCGCGCTACTGCGCTCTTGCCATGGGGCCGTGCCCCCCCCCCAGATATTGAGGGCTACTATAGAACCTCCACCCTGGCTGAAGTTGAGTTGCATAGGCCTACATTTAGCCATACGACTATGAATTTTTTTACTGGACCGTGCACCAGAATCTCTGAGCTTGGGAGCTTCATAGTGTCCCAGAGATGATTTTAATGCGTATAAAATATACCGTAAATGAAAACAATAAAGAAGCCCAGCTGTCGCTAGAGAAAACCGACCGTACCGCGCCTACGTCGTTCGAAACCCATGCAGCGTTTGCATGAGCGTCCGGCGATTTCTCAGAAGTGAAAAACAGTTTCACGCTATGCTAACGGAACGCTGCTCTCGGAAGCTCGTTAGTAGGCCTATAATAGACGCCGCACGTGGTCACCACCCAGACAGCATTCAATATATACACCCAGATGACTCCCATATATAATGCTATATGGGTGTGTCATATTTTTTGCACCACAAAAAGTCGCTGGGTGTCCATATAGGTACGATATATAGGTGGTATATGGGTGTTACATGGGGCCTATATAAGAAACCTATATGTATTCTACATGGGTGCCATATATGATTTTTTATAAAGGTAGTATTAT
>Ga0056128_1009208_pt1 | contig 12421 bp, 3 predicted proteins | sample WorMetLIZISLAND2_FD_71113 | JGI IMG/M metagenome (GOLD analysis project Ga0056128, IMG submission 71113) | Marine gutless worms symbiont microbial communities from Max Planck institute for Marine Microbiology, Germany - Olavius geniculatus... ...
GGGTTATGTCCGGGGAGGGGTTCGGTCATCGTATTAATCGTATTGATCGTATTAATCGTCAGTCGAACCGAAAAACTTATCGTCGATTCACATTAACACTCAGCAAAGTCACGTAGAATCCTAGAATCCAATCTTAGTTCTAAGGTTAATCAAGTTTTTGGGCCGACTGCTAAGCTGTAAGCTTAAAGGTCGGTCCTTCGTCTGTCACGGATGTAGTGTGGCTAAACGGTGCAAAATAGGGCCTAGGTTGCTATTGATCATTGATAGAAAATGGCGTATTGGTTTTCACATGACAAGAAAATCATCGACCTTCGATGACCTTAAAGCGAATACGCTGGGCTTCCGACAACGGCGGTGCAGTCGGCCCCACCCTAGCGACAGCTCGAATTCTTGTTCATGCGTGCTATACCACATCCCCACACCACGGCATAGTATGCGGCTAGTCTTAGACCTATCCTCATTAAGATTCAGCGTTCGTGTAAACGCGCGCCCGTGCTTTCCTTCATCAATATCTGTTGCTTGCCGGTGTGGTATTATAAGACCGCCCCCTAAAATATCTCCCCCGGAGGATCTGTACCGGTACAGTCTCCCCAGAGGAATTTAGCGTTCATAATGCAGAATTACATAGAAGGGGAGAGTTTGTCATAGAGGAGAGCGTCTGTAATGACTACAAACAACATTCTGTTAGGCCACGCTAATAGCGTATGGAAGGGGAGAATTTGTCATGGGCGAGAGAGTTGTAATGGCGGGGCGAATCTATAATGACGGGGAGAATCTATAATAAGCTCTGTACCGGGCTAAATTCCTCCGGGGGAGACATTTCAGGGGGCGGTTCTATAATACCACACCCCGGCGCCGGCTTCCGGCTGTGTTAGTCCACGCAAGCAAAGCAACCACGAACTACTGTATGTATAAGATCGCGTGAGATGCCTTTAGAACAGGTCTACCGCCGTCTGCCGCCGGCGGGCTCTATTCAATCAAAACCACTCTGGATTCAGCCTGATAACGTTTTCCAATTACCCGGCCGTCTGTACGCCGTATGCGGTAATGTAGGCTGCAATTCACTTGTCTGAATGCCGCGCTTCAAAGGAACGCTGCACGTACGCAGACAGCAACGCGCGTAGCAATGCAACCTGCCAAGCCGCAGCGGACGCCAGTCACCGCCAGCCTACGCGTTCCGCTTCCGTTCCGTTGCGTGCTCCGATCATTAATTAATACGATCGGGGGGGGGGTTAACCGAAGTCAGTAAGTAAGTAAGTAACAGAACTTGAAGCTGTAAGATTAGAGACACTATACAGGTTGGCGGCGTGGCTTAGCGGTAACGCGTTTCACCCGATTAACGAAGTTACTCTACGCCGGGCCGGGTTAGTACTGCGATGGGTGACTGCCTGCAGGCACTGCAAGTAAACCATCTCGGTATGTAACCAGCCGCTTAGGTCAACTCAGCCTTCCATCCCCCGGGGTAGGCAAATCGAGTATCGGCCTATCTGGCTAGGATTAAGGTGGGGTGCGTTCACCTGTGTCGGGTGGCAGGTAACACTGTGTGATCCCATACGGCAGGAACGATGCACATATACAGGAGGAACGTGGAAATATTTGTGAATTCTTATTTTTACGACATATTGGGTACCAGCTTATGAATCGCCTCCGTAGCTCTGGAATGGGCTTCCATTAAGAGATATAAGTTATAACATCACCTTTAACTTTTAACTACAAGGTGGTGAAATCGATATACAGTGGCTGCAATAGCGAAATGATGAATTAGACGATCAACAACAGCCCAAGGTCCTAGGCCTAAACTGTTTTGCCGATCAGGTTAATTGTTAGCGCGTGATTTACTAGTCAGTCAAGATGCGACCAAAATAAATTTAGCTATTTCCTGGACTGGGCTTCATCTAACTCATGTCTAGTGGACCCAGCAGTCGTTCGACCACTTTATAAAGTTCTGCTTTCAGCGGCGGAATCAGGGCTTGCCCGCCTTATTGACTGTATGCATTCTACAAGCACACAACAATATGGCATAAAATGTATTATTTTGCATAGAGCGTTAAAAAAATTATCTGTAGAGAGAGCACAGCCCCCTCAGATAACACTGCGCCTCGCCCATATGTGACTATTATGTCTCGACATCTTAATCGTCTGCCCCCCCCCCTCTATTCCAAATTACTGCACCCGCCGCTGGTGAACGAGTGTCACGAGACCAAAATGGGATGAAGACAGCTCGAAGCTGTATGATTATTGCAACTGCATGGTCATAAATAACCAATGTGAAATGTTTGCGTGGTTTGGGGGGGGGCGCCCCAGCAGCGGTTTGGCGCACAATGACCGTACAGGCTGCAGAAAAATGCGTCTTCACTTTTCTCCGCGGCGCCGTCACTTGGTCGCACCGTTGTAGAAACAGTCGCTTATAGTCGCCGTTATAGATTCTAACGAGCTGATCAGCGATTTTTGCGTCATTATACCAGCAGCAGCAGCGTATCTCAAGAGCGTTCTCTCCGTGGGTGGGCGAAGGAAAGGAGGAGAAAGTTGGGGACCCACAGTCCATCCACTCACAGTGGGTGGGGGATGCGAGACTGTCGCTAGTCGCTGATCTACTGGAGGCGGTGCGACTAAACTGCGACGGGCGGTGACGACGACGCTTAACGACCGACGAATTTATCGTTTTGCCGCGTCATACCCCGTTTACACGATCGAGCAAACATCGAGCGAACATAAAGCAGGCCTGATGGAACCCTGCTCCTGGCTCAAATGTAGGCCTAGGCTTAGCACACAGCTGATCACGTGTTATTACCATAGCTCGTCAAGCTAGCTCGATGTTTGCTCGATCGTATAAACGGAGTATTAACGACCGACGAATTTATCGTTTTGCGGCGTCAGGCTGGGAGACTGAACGACTGAGACTGTATGCGAACGGCTAATAGGGCCCGACGGTGAGCGCTGTACGGCAATACGTCTCGTGAAACAAGCCCGGGCGTAGTCTACTAATGATCTGCATGCCACTGGATCAGCTGCAGAAGCAGAGCATCAGCCGAAAGACTCGATGGAAGATGTACGCTGATGAGCCTGTCTGTGCAAACTACGACCACCACTAAATGCACTACACGTTACGATCCGTTAAGGCAAGTAGGCTTACAGAGCGACGTTAAAACTGAACTGACAGTTAAGTTTCGATAAATTGACCAATAGGTAAGCAGTAATGCATTACGGTAGGCACCGTCTAACGGCGTCGGTGACTGCGTGACTATACGCGCACGTACGCGTCAACCAATGACCAATGAGCTCGCCCTGCTTGGCCAGTTCGTCAAAAACTAAACCCGTGCCAGTTCAGTTCAGTTCAGTTACGTCGCTCTGTACGCGCCTTTACGAGTACGTTACGTCGTTCCGCCGTAAAGACGCTAATAATAATGCCGAAAGCCAGTCTCTGCTCCTACTTTGAATCTGGTTCTAAAATGGAGTGTGTTAATAATAACTGCTGTCTGGAGTGAGTCCTAAAGGAATTTAGGCACTCCACGCTCATTCCACGTTTGTTGGCGGTCGGTCGTGTAGCGTACGCTGTCGTCCGCTTGAATGTAGCCGTGTCCACTGGATTTCTCAAAATGCGTTTCCTGCAGATGATCAAAACGTCAATCTTGAGCGGTTGTATTCTCTGAGATATTGTGCGTCAAACATCTAACTTCAAGCTTGTTCCGAGGTATAACAATTATGCATCATTATCATATCGCACGATGAGTTGTAATTATGACACTATTATACCGAAATTGCAGATGATTCAAGATACTGCTCATGCACGACGATGGCGACAAAGAAGGCATATTTTTCTGCCGTGGCGGTGCAGGCGCGCATGCGCAATTTCTTACGTCAATATTACAGCGTCATCAATTTGTAGTCATGGAAGCACGCCTCGCGCTGTAGCCGGCGGCTGAAATGAGGTGTTCGCTAGCTTCTGAAGACTCAGAATCTGCTGCCCACAGCCAAAGAGTGAAGGGGGTAAGTGGAAATCCCATTGCAAAGCTACGGAGCGTCACCTGCCATATGGCATCACACAACCTGCCACCCTACACAGGTAAACTCGCCTTGCCATAATAACAGCCATACAAGCCGGTACTCGATTTACCTGCCCCGGAGCGATGGAAGGCTGAGTTGACCTTGGCCCGTGTATTGCCCGTCCGTCTGCTTGTCTGTCTGTTCGTCTGACCACAACACTGGGATTCTTAACTTGAAACAAACAGGGCGCAAAGAACAAAATTGGTATGAACGTTTCCCCAGAAAAGTAACTGATTTACCAATAATAAAGTTTCAATTAAAAAGGTAAAAGTCAAGATCACCGCACGCAACAAATCTCAAGAAAATGTAGCAGATTTAGCAGATATGCTTACTTGCTATATTCGGGTGATAGCAAAACACGTTCTAGCCGGTCGGCTCACACACGTCGAGCGGTTCAAGCGCCAACTGTAAGCTGTACCGTATGCCTAACCTGTGTTAATCCCATTTTACTGTCGACGCCACTGTACTGTGCACACCTCTTCGTGGCAACCAATCTCAGAGCTACGGAGCGTCACCTGCCATATAGAATCACACAATGTAACCTGCCATCTAGCACAAGTGAACCCGTTTCGCCTTAACCCCAGCCAGAAACTCGATAACCTACCCTGAGGGATGGAAGGCTGAGTTAACCTTAATGGTTTACCTGCCTGCAGATAGTCAACCACTCAAGTAGTAACCGTCCGGCCGGGAGTTGAACCCAGAACTTTTTAGCGTAAGTCCAACAACCAATTTTCAAAATTCTTTTACTGGTATAGGCTACGTGGGACATTTGCAGCAAATATCGCTGAAGGATCGGCGGTAAGTTAACGGAATAACGGACCTGGATAGCGGATCGACATTTGCGGAATCCGTGCACTCGTGCGTTGGCCGAGTGAGTTAGTTTAACAGATGTAATTAGTGACGACGGCAAATGGCTTGTTAGCCGCCGCGTCAGCAGCAGCAGCAGCAGCCGGGCTTGTTGCTTCAAGTCGCCGCTCGCTGAATCGTATCCTTCGGGCTAATCGCATCTAAGACCGCGATACGCCAACGCACGGTAGCTCCTTCCAATACGCCAAGTAAAACGTGAAAATATGAACCTTTCGGTGTGCCGAAAATAACTAGAAAAAATATATCAGCCTAGTGCCGATATATTATGCGGCGGTCCGCCTAAAGCTGCACAGCTTTAACTCTAACACTGACATTTGACTTTTTGCAGAACTGAAAACTGACATCGATTACCTGTACTCTGTGAAACGGTCACATCAGTTTTGGTTTTCAATGTCTTGTCAGACATACAGACGGACACATGCACAGACGGACGGGCAAGACCCCTAATGCGGCCCAATAGAACGAGCTCGTATATGGTCAGACAACACCGGCCCAATCAGTCAATACTTTATGCCACCAGGTAGGCCTATAGCGTGCAAATCAATAACTGCCAGTCAATGAGACAGTCGTCCAACGAATTAAGTACTTTAAGAAGTCGTCTGCCCTACTTATGATGCATGCCACCGTAGTGCTTTGATGTTGTTTTCGTCATCAATTCAGACGTTTTTCTTTAAATCCTCTGATTCGCCGAGCTTCTCGCCGACATCGATCGATTTAAAAAAAATTGTTTACATACAAACATACTTACTTACTTACTTACTTACTTACTTAACCCTCGCATAAGGGGATGTACAGTGAGCACTACAGAACGGACTTTGGTTAATACTAATACGGAAGGACGGTGACGCTCTGCGGCTGGGAAGGTAACCACACTGACCATGCGTCACGGAATTAGTGATCTACACGCCTACGGGCTCAACGGCCAACGTATAAGAGATGAGCACCGCGCTTAAGCCCCTGGGATACGGCACTTCTACCTTTACCTTTCTACAGAGAGGTCCCGCTCTCGGGCCACGCCGTAAGTACCTATACGTTTCCATGGTGCCCAAGCACTAGGCCTACCACCTGTTCGCGACGGCAGCGCCCAATTATAGTTCCATGCAGTCTGTGGCCCAAAGGCGACCGACAGACAGGCGAGGAGGAAGTGATGTGAAAAGAAACCCTGACTGACGCGGTCTAGATACGGACGGACGGTTTCAGCGGCTGAATCAACACAACTAGCAGACTACATAGGCTAAAGAAGCCAGGGGAGATAGATGCTATTAGTTCTATCCAGGCTTCCAATGCATTGCACTGTAGAGTAATGTGACGATCTGTGCATCTTTCCCATCTAATCCCGTCTTGTGAAGCAGGCAACAGCATAGGCCTAATATAACACTGTATATGACTGTTCATCACTCGGTTTTTAGCCGACCGTACTCGCGTAATGGTCGAACTTATGGTACGGTTGTCGTCCGTCGTCTGTCCGTATTGGATGTATTGTGGCTAAACGGTGCGAGATACGGCCTAAGTTGCTATTAATCACTAATAGAAAGTGGATTACGTCCTTTCAGATTACATGAAAATCACTGACCTTAGATGACCTTGAAGGTCACTGGCAACCAGTCGGTCGGCTATCCTAACGATAGCTGTGCTTCTTGTCAGCACATTACGTCGCCAGTGAGTTCCAACGCTGTCTGCAAGCCCAGTTAGTTTATTTTGTGCGTTTCTGGTCATCGGTTGCGTGCAAGAATTATCCGATAAAACAGCACTCGTTGTGGCATTCACTTTCCTGTTCTTTGCGCCCAGATGCATCTTGGTAATGACGTCAGCAACAACATTTCGGCTTCTTCGCTGTAGCTAATGGTATTTGCACTCGCCATAGTGTCAATCTGATGCCAGTAACAGTAACAGCTGCTTTTTCCTATCTGTTTATAGCTATTGCCTTTACCGTGTCCGGAACAGACTTTCAATCGGCGACATATGCCAATGCGTTTTCCGGGCGCAATGGCTGCAAATATGTGAAAACGTCTAGCTCCTACCAAAAAATCCCATAACGTGTTCATGAACGAACATCGAACAGCGAATTTTTGACCATCGACAAGTACTGTCGGCGATCCTTTTTAAAAGTATCTTTTAAAATTGAATTTATTACTATTGTTACTTTTATGTTTATGCTGTAACCAGCCAGAGCGCTAAAAGCAAAGATTGAAAACAAAGTTTTAAGTAAAGAAGCCTGAAGTCTTGCGCTGCGTCAAGATCAACGTGCTTTTATGCACTTCGTACGGAAAAATGTTTCTTAATAGTCTATACATTATTATTACTGTTATTTTTACCGCCGGGAGCAAGGATTCCGGGGAATAAAAACAAAAGCTAAAAGCAAACACTCGAGTGACTACAAGTCTGGTGCTTCGTCCAGATCAACAAAATCGATTCGCTAATCACATTATTAACCAATTGTACTTTAAGCAACGATCGAGCTATTGGCATGGCTGTCGTCGTCTGTCTGTCTGTCCGTCGTCTGTCACGGATGTAATGTGGCTAAACGGTGCAAAATAAAACCTAGGTTGCTACTGATGACTAATAAGAGTCGCATAATGGCTTTCAAATGACATGAAATCATTGACCTTGGACGACCTTGAAGGGTCATAACGCACTATGGTATGCCAATCGTGCGGTATTGTGGCTAAACGGTAAGTTGTAGAGGGTCGGCGTCTCGGCGATAGTACCATCGAATAAAACGCTGGCGACTTCCTATTGGCTGTCAATAGAAACCATGTCTTCAACTGCAACGATTTAGCCGCAACTTTTCAGTAAATGTTTCAAGTTATAAGTGGCCGTATCTCAAAAACGGTAAGAGATAGAGCCAAGGTTACTATTAATTGCTAATGAGAAGTAGCATACGCCGTTTTAAATGAGATACAAATTATCGACCTTAAATGACCTTGAAGGTCACCGACAACCAGTACCTTCGGCTATCCTAGCGACAGCTGGGCTTCTTTTTATCGTTGCCGCTGCTACATGCTGCACGGTTTCTTGACAACGATGCTATGTGTAAATTTGCCTCAAGTCACATAATTATAATACTGTTCTTTGGAAATTATATCGCATTACATACAGACACCAGTACGGCTGGACTAATTTTCGTTAACAAAATTAACGCCCTCCGGTGACGTATAGGCTGGTTTGCTTGAAACCCAGAACACTTGCATATTCTGGCGTTAATATCTTGATGAAACGTAATTAATCTTCAGCAAGCCTTCCAGAAACGAGGCACGTCGATATATTGATGATTAAAGTTTATTATTATTCTACAGTAAGTGGCGTGCTATAAGGAAACTTTTGATGAATTCGTGCCGTTGGACCGCCGTGCTGCAGGAAGGTCACGTGATCGTGTTATAGGTGAGCGAAAATCGATGACGAGCATGAAGACTGGCGTGAGTGAAACGCTACGGTAGTTTTAGTTGATACCTGTTGCCAATTTCCAACCAATTGTGCCAGTAAAAAACTTTGAAAATCGGTCGTTGGACTTAGGGTCAAGAGGTCGTGAGTTCGACTAAAAAATAAAGTCCAGTACTTTCTATAGCGCTTCTTACATGAGACGGACTCAAAACCAGAAGCGCTTTACAATCTTGGAAGTGGCAGCTGACTGGCATGAGCTAATGATACCGCAGCACACTATGCGGCCATCCATTGCCCGCGTCAGCAAACAACTGGCCTCGCGGTTTGCAGCTAACAGACATACCACCGCCCCAATCAGGCACACTAGACCTTCACCCCGTAGCCCGTAAGCTACTACTTATTTCCCGTCCCACGGAGGGTAGGAGGCTGAATTGGCCTGAGGACATAGTAGGTTAGCAACTCGGTTGCTTGCAAATGACCAGCAGTGAGAATCGAACCGCAACCTGAAATTTACGAGTCGACACTAACCACCAGACAATTGCACCTACACAGGCAGGTAGGTGTGAACAACTTGCCCAAGACTATTACTTGGCAGTGCATCGGCTGGGCATTGAACCGTGGACCTTTCGGTCTCGTATCCAACGCCATAACCACTGAGCCACCAAGCGTCGCTATCAAGTGGTTACTACTTGTTATGGGTGACTGTCTGTGAACAAGTAAATCATCTCGTTATATAACCAACAATTGCAAGGTCAACTCGAGCCTTCCATCCCTATTGAGTTGAAAAGTTGAGTACCAGCCTGTCTGGCTGAGATTAAGCCGGTGCGCGTCCTGTGTTCACCTGTGTTGGATGGCGGGTAACACTGTGTAATCCCGTATGGCAGGTGACGCTCCGTGATGGGTTACCATAAGAGCTATACACACACTGAACCATTATTGTAAGCGAAGATGACGAATAAAAGTTAGGTGTATTGCTTTTCTTGGACTGACTGTAAAACTGTACAAGCCTAAGTACATGTATATCTTTTTGTTTACAGTGTGTAGACCTATTTATGGGCGAAGACGAAATTAATAATCCTACCCGTATGTACTTATAGTTTCTCGGGCCTGGCGGGGGCGAAGGCTTGCGAACGACGTACTAGCGAGCCGCAAGTGTCGTCTCGGTTCACAGCGTGAACTGAAGACGCCACTCCACGGCAGTGTCACGCATGGGCGAGCCAAATGAGATTGTCTCTTAACGATTACAGCGCACGCTATCACAGGATATGATAGCATAACAGACTCATATATTATTTTCATAACGCACTTTTGTCGCCTATCTCTGACTGCTGTGTCTGGGGTGTTATAACCACACTCAGCTCGCACTGGTACCGTTTTTACGCGCGACAGCAGCTACTCCTGTATCATCACGTCTTAGCCATCGCAATTTTGTCTGTCCGTCTGTCTGTCACACGGGTGGATCAGTCAAAAACGGTGCAAGCTAGGATCACCAAATTTTCACCGTCGGCTGCCCGGAAGACTTTAGTCTCAGGACCAGTAAAACTTTTCCATAAAGTGGAAAAAGGTCAATACGGCCGAGGGCGCTAAATGAGAGGGGAGTAGGAAAAATTTGCGATTTTCGGCCAATACTGAAATTCATGCACTAGATATGGCGCTAGGCGTCATCCGCCGTCGAGTCTAAATGAAACATCGTTGTGAGCTTAGATTTCGTTCGCACCGGGCCTTCACACATGCATCGCTGTCTCGCGTTCCCCTTAGCGTCAGCTAGGCTTTTCTTGTCACAACTGTCGGCTGCAGACGCGCGTCATAAAGCAAACGACGGTGTAGTCTGTGCCATCTGAGCGCGGTTTAAGTACGATGCCGCACACTGTCTGGAGTGGTATAAGCTCGTACTGCGTACTCGCTTACCCACTCCAGCAGTGACGTATCTAGTACATAATCACACTCCACTGAAGCGGGACGACCGAAACCTGGCTCGAGTCTGCAGTGATACCGCACCGGTTCTCAGGCAGAACTCGCCGTTGATTGCAGTCACGAATTAAGTACTTTTTAACGCTGTATATACAGCGTATTATGTCTCATTATACCCTGCAGACCGCGTTGAAACATATGCTAATAATTAATATTTTAAAAAGACAAAAACGTTTTACCTTTCTTCACTCAGGATCCGAAGTATTATTTTCAGTCCGCTTATCTTGCCCCTAGCGCTCCTCTCTAATGTGCCTTGATTCTCTTGTGAAATTTTGGCGCTTACTTACTTACTTATAGCTTTTTGCTCGTCGTCATTTTCAGCATTAGCGAATACCCGATATGCCAGCAAGTGCATGGCGACGAACTTATACCCCGTTTACACGATCAAGCAAACATCAAGCAAATGTATTCTAAATACACGTGCACACGACGTGTGCTCTAACTACTTGTTTGTTTGATGACGTTTGCTTGACGTTTACTCGATGTTTGCTTGATCGTGTAAACGCGGTATTACGCACTGAAAAAAAGACAGAAAAAGAAACGGTAAGTACAGAGTTTGCGCGTACAGTGCACTTATAACCGGAGCAATCGAAGAAAAAAATTACAATGCACCAAGGTAGCAATCAAACAGAAAGGCTTTTAGTTAAAAGGCTCTGCAGAACTTGCATTTCCACCGACGACGAAGTTTTTTTCTATACCGCCAGATTATTCCATGCTGAGCCGTTTAGAATAAGAGTGGACCTAGTCGAATTTTGCTGATTTTGAGATTTTTTCCGTTTTTCGCATCACCGTTACATATTTTACGTAGTGGACTGTGTGGCAGACAATAATTTTAACGATTTATATGTTTATTTTAGCATACTGGTTCTTAAATTAAAAGTATTTGGTCAAATGTCGTCAAATTAACAATGGACCATAGCACTTGGTCCACAAACGTTAACAAAATTTGACAATTCGTTGCGTTTTATATGCGCCCAAGTACAGAATGATGGTCCATTGTTATTCGCATCGTAACGGCAGCTGTCGTGCGGACTACAGCGGGTCCGTTCAACTCGCTTGTTTTGTACGCGGTATGAGAATAACAGTGGACCATGTTTTCTTGCGTTACCGTGCGGCCGTCGGATTTTCAGCGTAATAACGCACCAAGTTGACTTGGCTCAATGTTCGCTAGTCGGACGTCTAAAGTCGTGATTAGAGTAACGATGGACCAGGCCTAAATGTTTATTTTTGCACAAGTTGTTTACATTAGCGTAAAAATAATTACAGCGCTTGAAAGCTCAAGCTGAAAGCTTTCCAACAGTACACGGTGTTTCATAAAAAGGTCCCCTTTTTTCATAATTAACTCAATTGATGATCAATTTACACAAAATTTGTACCAGTTGTAGCTGAAGAAATACTAATTCAAAATATTGCAACAAAATATGGCAGTTGATTAAATATTTTTTTGCTAGTCATGATGTAATGCATGATGACGTCATAATGTGTCACGGGTACAAACTGGAGTCTCAACTGGTGCTGTCAGTTGCTACCCTGCTCCAATGGCAAAAAATCTGGTTCGTTGGTGACAAATTTTTGAAGTTTTACAGTTACAGTTACAAAAACATGCAAAGCGATGGCATTTACGTGTCTGTGGAAATAGTTGGACTTTTACGTGTTCGAGCAAGAGAGTGCACTAGCACACCGAGCTTGCAAAATGGTTGCGTTTTTGGATCGCAAGACGCCTGATTTCATGTCCCCATGTTGCTTCGTGCTGACACAATAAACATTTTTTATTAACGAACCAGTTTGAGCTCACCATCGAAGCAGGGTAGCAACTGACAGCACCAGTTGAGACTATCCAGTTTGTACCCGTGACGTCAGCATTACGTCAGGACTAGCAAAAATTATTTGATCAACTGCCATATTTTGTTGCAATATTGTGAATTTCTTCGGCTACAACTGGTACAAGTTTTGTGCAGATTGATCATCATTTGAGTGAAATATGAAAAAAACAAAAAGAGGTCCTTTATTTATGAAACACCATGTAGGGTAAAGGGGGGTATTTTCGCCAGGGTGGGTATTTTCGCCACCATCAGTTGTGCTATCTATGTTAATATGCGTATTCTATGCATGTTCTTTTTCAATTCTGCAGACCTCTCACTCCCACTGCTTTGGTATT
>Ga0056128_1009214_pt1 | contig 12418 bp, 12 predicted proteins | sample WorMetLIZISLAND2_FD_71113 | JGI IMG/M metagenome (GOLD analysis project Ga0056128, IMG submission 71113) | Marine gutless worms symbiont microbial communities from Max Planck institute for Marine Microbiology, Germany - Olavius geniculatus... ...
CACTAATAGTAGACGCCATTTCTGATGTTTACTTAGAATATATATTATATGCAAATGCACATAGAATAATTATTTATATAGTATTTGAGGATCTATCATGTACCGGCATCTGGGGTCAACGTTGACCCCAGCTGGTATTCAATGTAACTGTTAGCTAAATAAAGCGAATTAATAATCAATCACATAAATTTGTCATACGCAAATGAAATATGTGCAAAAACGTTAAAAGTCAAAAAATTACAGAATTTTGTTGTACACGATTACGGAAAAACAACGCGGCGAAGTTGCGTCTGGGGTCAACGTTGACCCGACGGTAGTAAGAGGGTTAAGTTTACTCCAATAAATATTATTATAAACTAAACTTTTTTTTATTGTTGATGTAATATAACACCAGTGAATAAAAGAAATCAGTGAGATGTTGCTGCAAAGATTGAAAATACTGCTCCTATACTAAGAACATAATGAAAGTGAGCTACTACATAATATGTATCATGAAGAACAATATCTATTGATGAGTTAGATAAACAAATACTAGTTAAACCACCAATAGTGAATAAAAAATAAATCTTATAGATCAGAATATAGATAAAGTTCATTTTATTTTTGATCCATAAATTATGGCCAATCATCTAAATACTTTAATTCCTGTTGAAATTGCAATAACTATGGTTTTAGCAGTAAAATAAGTCCGAGTATCGACATCTATTCCTACTGTAAATATATGATGTGCTCATACAATAAATCCAATAACCGCAATTTTAATTATTGCATAAATTATTCCCAATAAGCCAAAAGATTCAGACTTGAATGTATTATGAGCAATAATATGAAAAATTGCTCCAAATCCTAGTGAAATTAAAATATATACTTCAGGATGACCAAAAAATCAAAACAAGTGTTGAAATAATACAGGATCACCTTTTCCAGCAAAATTAAAAAAGGAAGTATAATTTTACGATTTGCTAATAATATAGCAATTGCTCCTGCAAGAACTGAAAGTGATAATAGAAGAAAAATAACTGTTAATAATACTGCCCATACAAAAAGTGGAATTCGTTCTAACTGAATTCCTCTTGACCGTATATTAATGATTGTAGTAATAAAATTAATTGCTCCCAAAATTGATGATGCTCCTGCAAGATGTATTGATAAAATAACTAGATCTAAAAAAAATTTTCTATGAGCAATATTTTCTGCTAAATAAAGATAAACATTTTATCTTATTCTTACACCTTTCTTTACTAACATGGATAATAATAAAAGTAATATTGAGGGCAAAAGTAATCATAAACTAAGATTATTTAATCGCGAAAATGCTATATTGAGAATTCCCAATATTAAAGAAAGTAAGCAATTTCCAAATCCTCCAATAAAAATTGCTATCACGAAAAAATTATTAAAAATGCATGTGCACTTACAATTGTATTACATAATTAACTATTATTAAAGAATTGTCCTGGTTGAGCAAGTTCTATACGAATAAGTATACTTATTATTTTTCCTATAATGCCTAATCAAATACCTAAAATAAAATATATAGTTTCAATATCTTTATGATTAGATGAGTACAATCAACGCATATAATATAATTATTACCATACTTAAAATACTTAAAATAAGTAAAAAATTAAATACTTATAATCAAATTTTTTTTTAGTTTAAATAACAGATTGATTTATTAATAGAGCATTTAAACTAATATTTAAGTAAACAAATTAAATTCATTATAAACCCTATGATTAGTATAATAACAGAAAAAATAGAATATTTTATTAATAAACTTATTGTGATAAATTTTAGGATAAATCCTATTAAAGAAGGCAAGCCTCTTATAGATAACATAAATAAGTACGCCATAATGACTAATATTTAGTTTTTATACTTACTTTACAAATTATCAATTTTTTTTCACTTTTTATATTATTGAATAAAGTAAATAAAAAAAACTAGTTATGGAATATACTATTAAATAAATAAATGATATATAAAGCTTATAACTTATCAATAATTAATCTTTTTAATATTCATACTATGTGAGTAAATGAAAAATAAGCTATAATTTTTTTAATAAAATTTGTTTTATTTCAATCAAACCTCCAGTAGGAGCATTTAAAGAAACAATAGTTTCTAAGTTATAAGCTTTTATGTTTAAACAAATAATGTACGTTAAAATAAATAATGGTGCTATCTTTTGTTAAGTTGATAAAATAAAACAATTTATTCAACTACTCATTTTTATAGTTAGCTTTTATCAATAGTGACAAGGAGATGCATTTAGGTTTAAAAGAATAATAAACATTAATAAAACTGTACTTAATTCTGTTAATCAAAAGACATGAAATAATACTATTCTAAATAACAATAATATTGTTGAGCCTAAGGTTTGTGCTAGAAAATAATTAGTTGATGCTTCTCTTTCATTAGTAGATATTCTATTTAATAAAAGTAAACTAAATAAGAATAAATTTAATTCAAGACATATTTATATTATATATAGACTAGTAGAGAAAATTACTATTATTGTAGATAAAATCAAGATCCTCAATATTATGACTTTATTTTTTCATAAAGATTTTGAATTAGTTCCTTATAATGACTAAAAGTCATACAATAAGATTTATAATAAGTAGAAAACTCATATTTTATAATTCTAAATTATATACATTTTTTGTCCACTTATTTATTAACAATAATTATATAAATTTGGTTTTTTTGTACTAAAAATTATTTAAAATCTAACTTGGCTTACGCCGGTCTGAACTCAGCTCATGTAATAAATTATAAGTTAAACAAACCTTTATGTTTAGCTTTTTCTCCAAATTTTTCATATACCAACATCGAGGTATTAATCTTCTTTTTAAATATGAACTCTAAAAAAATTAATCTACTATCCCTAGAGTAACTTTAGTCATTAATCATAAGTTTGGTTCAGTTTTATAAATTTGTTTATCTCATAATAAAAATTGATTGATATATATTTATCGTCCCAATGAAAATTTAACAAGTTTTATTAGTCTGTTTAAATTAAGCTTCAGGGGGTCTTCTTGTCTTATAGTAAAATATAGCCTTTTTCACCTATATAAAATTATTTTTTATTTTACGAGACAGTAAAAGTCTTATTTTTTATTTATACTAGTTTATAATTAATATACAAATAATTATGCTACCTTAGCACAGTTAAAATACTGCGACTGTTTATTTATAACATTGAGCAAAAATTATTATAAAAAATTTTTTCATAACTATGTTTTTGATAAACAGCTGGACTTAAATTTTGCCGAGTTCTTTGTAAAATAATGTATAGAAACATATTTATACATAATAAAGTTACTATAATAAATTACAGCAAGTTATTCTTTATTAATAGCAAAAATTTATATTACAGTAAATATTTGTAATATATTATCAATAAATATTATTAAATTTATCTTATTTAAATTGACTTATTATTAACTATATAATAAGGGTTTATCCTCTTATTACTATAATTTGTTTAAATAATTACTTTATTAAATAATATCAAAAAATAACTAGATATTCCTTTATACGACAGGTATGTAGCCCCTGAAAAATCATTTTTCACGATAATGTAATATAGTAATAATTAGTTCTAAACAATAGTTTTTTAGCTCATAAAGCTTAGAGTTTATTATGATTAAACTTACTTGTATAATCATGATGCAAAAGGTACATAACTCAATTATTTATTTTAATTAATTATTTAATTTTTACAAATCAAGATAATAAAAAAATTAATTTATAAGTTAAATATTATTGAGTTTAATTGAAACAGCAATAAGTCATTATTCTACAGTAAGTAGAAAGCATTTTAATTATGCTATGTTTTAAGATTTAGTTTCCACTACATCTACTTTGTTACGACTTATCTTATTTTTCAGTAAAAGTGACGTGCGATATGTACATATTTTATTCATATTTGATAAGTTTATAATTAAAATTAATTACTAACAAGTTTTTTTTCATATTTATATAGTTAATTAAATGTAGTCCATCTACTCCATACCATTAATTACATTTTGACCTAAAATAAAATTGAATTATTAATTACTTAATTTCTAAAATTGAGTAAAAACGGCAATATATAAATTAATATCAAGATATGGTAAGATATTTGTGGATTATCATATTAAGTGACAGACTTCCCTGTTTATATAAAATACTGCCAATTACTATGGATTTTAAACAATAGTTTTTATTAACCGACTGTAAAAGCATAATATAAATAGAAGGGTATTTAATCCTTGTTTTAGTTTATATTTTATTTTGTATTATACTTGTGGTACGCAAATTATAGATTTTACTCAAAGAATTTTTTATAGTATAATTTAACAGTCTTTTATGTTAATTTAGGCTTTTTGTATAACCGCAACTGCTGGCACAAATTTAGTTACCCTTGTGAGTACTTTCTAATTCTTTAAATAAAATTGATTAATACTATTTACTAAATTTTATTTTATTATTGTTATCATGTAATAAATTACAACAATTAATATTTTTAGTTAGATTTAACTAAACATAATAAAAGATTATTCATTTTTGAGGTATGAGCCCAATAGGTTTATTTAACTTACCTTATTTTAAATACCATACTTAAGTGTTCATCAAATTTGCAATTTAATATTATTATTAACTATGGTATTATCATCACAGTATAAGCTTTATTGGTATAATTATTATAATAATTAATGGTCAAATATGTAAATAAAGAAGCAATTAAATTAATTGATGACATAAATATAGCTGAATTGTTAAATTTTACTTGATTACCATGATTAATTATAGAATATAAGTATAATGAATATATTGCTGTTAATATATTTGATATTATAAATAAAATAAATAAAATAATTATCAATTTAGAAATAAAAAATAATGATATTATAGCAGTAATTTTTTCTATTAAATTTAAGCTTAAAATAAGTCCAATATTTATTGAAATTCCAAGCATTCATATTAATGAAGTAATTGGTTAAATTATTAATAAACCATTTGTTAATATAATATTTCGAGTGTTAAATTTTTTATAAAGTAAATTTGTTAATATAAATAATTATGATAATGTTAAATCATGGGCTATTATAATTGTCAATGTTGCATATTATCCTAATTTTATATTAGATAAACATCTTATAATTATTAAGCCTATATGACCTACAGACGAATATGCAATTAAAGCTTTTAAGTCTGTTTGACGTATACAGATAGTATTAGTAATAATAGCTCCAATAATTGCAATAAAAAATATATATATGAAATTTAAAAAAAGATTTTTTATTTAGTATATTTATACGGCTCAACCCATATCGACCTGATTTTAATAGAATTGCTGCTAATACTATGGATCCTGCCACAGAAGCTTCAACATAAGCTTTGGGTAATCATATATATATAAAAAATAAAGAAAATTTAACTATAAACGCTATTATTAATATTAATCACGAAATATAAAAATTTATTATCAGGGGTAAAAAATTTAACATATAAAATTTTATAGTAAAATTTATATTTATTATCTTTAATAAAATAATTAATAATAGAAGAGATGCTAATACCGTATATAGTACAATATATAATCTTGCTATAGTTAATATTTTCATACAATAGTTAATAAAATTATGCGAATAATCGTTGCCTCAAATGTAATATAAAATGCAAAAAAAATTATTTATTAGAAAGCATATAACTAAAATCAAAAGTAATAATGCTGTATTAGCTAAGAATAACTCACCTTTCTTATTTTATAGCTTGCTAAATTGATTATAATAGCAATTCATATAAATAACACCACTATTAAAAAATTTAATGAGTTTAATATCATGTTTTTTGATAGGCTATAAATAAAATGTGTTTATTGATAATAGCTTATAGTAAAAAAGTTACTATTAGGACCCTCATAATATTTGTTTTTCAAGAATATTTAAACATTAACAGAGAAATTAATATTACTTCAATAATTATTAATATTAGTATATATGAGTTAAATGACTTAATGATGAGTCATTTCCCTTTTTTCGACTTATTATTACTAATAGTCTTAAGCTTAGACTTGCTCTAGAAACTTTTATAGTTAATATAATAACCATAATTGAGCTTATAAAAATAAATTTATTATTTATATTAAATAAAATTAACAATATTACAAGTAATATTATTTTCTTTAAACATAACAATGCTGGAAAAATATATTGTTGTCGAGAAATAAATGTTAGCAAAATTATAAAAAGGTTATTACAATTATAATGACCATATAAGTATATTTAAATTTAGTACTTAAACATTATAGCGTTGTTTAGGCTTTAAGCTTGACTGAGTGTTTCTTTCAAGTTATTTATCTTAAAAAATTGTTTGTGCAATAGTTCTTCATAGCTTTTTTTAATACTTGGGTTTTCGAGTTATCAAGTTTTAATATTTAATACTGTTTCGGAAGTTCTCCAAAGAGCTGGAAAAGTTATTAAGTTTGTTTTTAATACTAGATCAATACTTTGGTCCACATGATAGTCGTCAAGGTTAGTTACATCATTGATAAAAATATTAAATAGGGAAATTAATCATGCCTCACGCTCAAGGTACCACAATTCTTGTGCGTGGGTGTTAACTTTGAGCTAAAGAAGGCTTTGGGGTACTCGATGCCGGATTCGATTTTCTGGGCCAAAATCCAAGCTATCGCATATCCGGTTGTGTCGACATACACATCGTAGGGACGGTCTAGTTGCACAGTGTGCAAACTTATCTCACACGCGCGTGCAAGCTCTGATTTTAACGCATTAATACAATACAATACAATGGTTGAGCTGGGACCGGAACGTCGCCAGTCGGTTGAGTCAGAAGCGAAAAATCATTCGTTGAACCGGGAGTGGGACGTCATCAACAACGTCCAGTGGAAGCTAAGCGTCGTTTGGTAAGCCGCTGCTTGCCCCGTCGTCGCTGTTCCAATTCGTACTGTTGCCGCTGTTAACTTGTCTTATTGCTGCCGTCGTCGGAAAGATCCGCCGACTGTTCAACCTCGGTTATCGGTATTGTGAGTTAATTATTTTTGCCAATTGTGTAGTTCGTAGGATTGTATATTTTGTGGCGTAAATCTGGCCGTTGACTGGTTTAGATACTGTATCGTAGATAATCCTTTACTTGTTTGAACTGTGAGAATCACAGTCTTGTTAAAACCTGCTGTTACATTTAACCTGGACTTTATAGCTGTAGTCAGCGCTGAACTTTCCTTGCTTTGTCGAACAATCTGAAGTGTTGAAATCCTGTTTTGTCGCTAATACAAACTTGTTGTAGGTGCGCGTGTATATTGTCAATAGATAAGTTTTTTTTGGTGTTCCCTGTATTACTATCTGATAAACTTTTAATCTGTTTCTGGTTATTTTTTTTATAAAGGTTAAACTGAATAGTTCGATTTTTTGTGCTGCTGTATTATTAATTTTTCTTTGTTGTGTTCCTACAGTGTTTATGTGTGTCTGTTTGTCTTTGTTTTTATTCGTAAAGAAAACCGTGAGTCTTGACCGCTAGTTGTGTGTTTAATGTTTAATTTTTCTTTTAAGCTAGGAGCTGTAATATACATGAACTCGCAGTGTCACAGTTGTAACGCTGTGACATTTTTGGCGACCTTGGCGAGACCCCATTTGTTGGGTTCGTTAGTATCGGCGAGCCTCTATTTATTAGGATTTAAGTAACTTCCTTTCATTGTGACAGTAATAGTGTTGCGTTGTTATTTGGCTGCGCGTACGCTCAGGCGGTGTGTGTTCGTGACTATTCAAACACACTTAGACACCTGGTCGCTTTGACTTGCCGTGACCTTCAGTTAGTCTTGCGGTTGTCGATTGCAATAGCTTGTCCGTACATTAGCCTTTAATAAAAAAAACTTGTAACAATTTATTTTTCCTTTTTTCTCCTATTAGGGCGGTACATATAAAGTTAGTCTATTGTTTAATTTGTTTTCCTTCATCCTGACAGAGTTTAGATAGCGTTAACATTTATAGTTCCAGTTAATACTTAGTTGTTTTCTTTAATTATTTTACTGTATTGTAGTTAAAAATTTTCTTGGCCAACTACTTCAGTTATACTTTGCGTGATCGGAGTTGAGTTGTAATATCATTAGCCTTATTGTTTATAGTGTGCGTCGTTAAAGTAAATTACATTACAACTTTAATTCTCTAGACCTTTAATTAATTAAATACTTTATAAATTTAAACTTTAAATTTTAATTTTAAAATTAAATTATTCTTTTCAATTTAAAAAAATTTCGTTTTGTCGTTCAATAGTTTAAAAAAATATAGCAGCTCATAATACTTTAACTCTTAAGTTTGTTTGTTCACACATTAGGATTAGATCGGATATTTAAAGCGTTGTTACCTATCGTTAGTTCGCGTTCGAGTTAAACTCCCCTTCCATAATTTAGTACCTACTGTTCGTTTTCGGGTAATTTAGGCTACCCATTTACCCTTTTATTACTCACCGTCGGTGTTGTGTTACCCAACCCACCTATTAGTATTAGTGCTAGTTCTAGTCGGGCATAACATTAATTCACAGCATATAATCCAGCATGTTGTCCACTTCAGCTCAGCAGTTGAAGGAAGTTAGAGCGTCCGTAAGTCTTGAAGCAGCGGACTTAATCAACTTTATTCAGGAGCAACAAAAGATACAACGTGAAAAAAGAGATAAAAAGAGAGACAGGCAAAGAGAGGAAAAAGAGCGAGAAGCAGCTGAAAAGGAAAAGGAAAAAGCGTTTATGCGGGAAGAAGCAGAGAAAAAGACCAAATTCCTTCAAACTGAAGAAGAGGCATAAAATAAAGAAAGGCAGCACGAATTTGAGAAAACCAAATAGGCCTTTGAACAAAAACTGGAACGGTCTAAGCTCATCTCGCAACAACGTCAAAAAGAGGAACGAAAGAGGCACAGAAGTGAATTGGAAAAGTATGAGAAAGGATGTGTGATCCCATTACAACAAGTCCAATTCGGTATGACTCTATGATTCACAGAGAAACTGGAAACGAAGCTGCTGACTATGTCCAGATGCAGGAGGAAGTCGCGCAGGTTGCTGATGTGAGCCGAGTTACTACAGATGACGTGGGTCCATATTCATTAAGCCGAGGCAGTGGTAAAGTTCCGAACATGCCATACTTTGATGAAGAACGGGAGTTTATGGATAGTTACTTGGGTCGCTTCGATAGGTTTGCTACATGCCAGCGATGAAATAGGGTAGACTGGGCTTTGTGTCTTTTGGCTCTACTAAAAGGTCGTGCCCTGAATGTGTATTTTATGTTACCAGCGGATCAAGCCAACAATTAAAGGCCGCCCTTCTTAAGCGATACCAGCTGTCAGCCGACGGATTCGAGAGACGTTTCCATTCAGCCAAGCCAGAACCCGGAAAGACCCCAATTCAATTTTTGACCAGGATCGACAACTATCTTTAGCGTTGTATCGAATTAGCAAAAACGGAAGAGACCTTTGATGGGTTAAAGGCGTTGATGGTCCAGGAGCAGTATTTTAGCGTATGTCCCAAAGAAATGGCCATACACTTGAAGGAAGAAAAGCCAAAGTCCATTCAGGAACTTGGAGAAAAAAACTGAGAACTACGTGAAAACTTATGTTACTGATGTCGTCTTCGGTATTGACCCGAAAACTTACAATATTTGAAGTTTGCGATCTGGGATACGACAGTGTCGTAACTGCCATAGATTTAAACATTTGCAACATCAGTGTCCTAGCTCATTATCACCTCGAGGGCTCAGGAGAAATGCGAACGTTTCTACTCCACAACGATCACAACCTAGACATTATGGACAACCTCCACAGCAGTCTAAATTGCCAAGACAGTATCAACAACCGGGAGCAGGATTACGGTGTTATACATGTGGCAAGTATGGGCACATTGCTACGAATTGCTTCGCGAAACTTAATCCCGCTGCGGCTGTGCTTCGGAAAAAGATGGAGCAACTTATGGATCTGCAGTACGAGGTTATTTAAATTTGTGTACAATGTGATGAACCCGAATATGAGACAGATGAGCCCCTGGAAGCGAAGGAAACGGAAGTTAAAGTCGCAGCCGATCAACAGGCGTCCCACTGCCAGAACCAGATTACCACCTACAGTCTGCAGTAAGCATAGACAGTTTGAATGCTCGGAGTGCATTCTAGCGGTAGCCCCCTACACCAATGCCAAGCACTGATCGCTATTTGTCAGGAGTGTGGGCTACACCACCCCGTTATTGCTGATGCCTGTCAATCACAAAACAAGGCTCAACAGACGCCATTCGCGGATGTACCGTCGAAGGCAAACCAGTAAGTGTGATGCGAGACACGGGATGCTTTACCGTGGTAGTTCGCCGCTCATTAGTTCCAGATGAAAAGTTAACCGGCCAGGAAGAACGATGTATCCTTATTAATGGCACGGTTCGACGAACCCCAGTTGCAAAAGTCGAAATCGAGAATCCGTACTTTTCGGCAACAGTAATGGCTGTGTGCATAAAAAATCCGATATACGATCCGATAATTGGAAACACTCAAGATGCCGCAAACCCACAGTCTGTCCCACAAGAGACACAGGCAGTTCAGAACCGTAGTGAGACCAAAGTTTAGACTTTCAGAGGAATGACACCAATGGTCACTCCACTGACCCACTTGAAATCTGAGGATGTTGCTAAGCTCCAGGGAGAAGACAAAAGTCTTCGTCGAGCTTTAAAGTTTGCCCGGCAGAAAACAAATTCACAATATTGACGGCTTAGTTTACAACTAGTCTAACACAATTTCTGTCGAAAATGGGTTTTTATGTTGTTCGATTCGTAATTTTGCGCTTTACCATACTACATTGTAATTTTTTAAATCAAAGTTTTATTATTTAAATTGTTTATAAAAAAGTAAAATACTATAAGTCTGAAATATTTGTAAGATTTCATTTACAAGTAGCTCAACTCTAGTGGCAATAGCTGTAAAGCACGGCAAAACCTATAAATCCATTTGGTTTTTGTTTACAAGTATTCCAACTCAAGTTGAGCTAAGTTCTGTGTTCGCACTTCGTCAAAACTAGTAAAAGTTTTTAATTTACAACTATTGTACCTGAGCTTAGTCGATAGTTGAAATAGTTTTAGCCTAATTTTGATACAAAATATAACCATTTTTTTAGTTTGCAAGTATTGTATCTCTGAAGTTGCGCTAGTTTAGCTGCAGCACGGTATAAAATGCTGAGAAGTTTTTTAGTTTACAACTATCCCATTTCGTTGTTTTCTTAAAAATGCCTCTTGCCACAGCGATGTTTAATGACCAGCTTTAGCCAGTTGTATTGTTAGATTTTGTAGTTTTAGTCTACAAGACAAGATAGCAGCATAAAAACCACCATGCAATTTAGCCTAGGCCTAAACGCACGGCCTGCGCATAAATGCAAGACTGCGCTGCACTAAGCCATGCAATGGCACCTAAGTGGTTGAAGGGTGTTAGTTGACACACTTTCAGTATTCCTGCTGCTAAAACAAGCGGCCTTCTGCAATAACATCATTATCCTACGCTATAGGCCAAAAACGCCAGCCAACATACAGCTGTGCTGGGCAGCACAGCTCTGTAGGCCTATACATTGTGCAGGACGAATTTTTTTGGCGCGTCGCCGTGCACACAACATGAGTATTGCAGAGTCTATAAAGATCCCCGTCGATTCTTCTTCGCGTCTTGATTTCATGACTTTTGTGACATTCAGTATCAGGCCGATAACCAGTGTACACTGGCAGGTGAGCCGGACTGTAAAAGTGTAGGCCTACATAACTGTGTATTAAAGCATCCGAATTGCTGATGATTATAATCTGTTGCGAACGATTGTTTTTAATTTGTGCACCATAAAAGATTTTTATGCGTTTTAAATCAGGCTTTAACAGTCCGTCTGCACATCGAAAATAATTTAGTCGTTTGCACATGGGGTTAAAAATGACCCAAACTCATAGCATAATATTTTCGTTAATTATACACGTACATAAATACTAATTTTACTGTTTATTAGCAAAATGCCTTCTGTACAAGAACTGTAGCCCGTTTGGCGCAAAACTTTTTGCTATAGTGTTGCTACTGTACATTATTTACACCCACTGTCAGCCTGAAACTTAAGCAGTCTCACGGTATTCGGAGCACCGCAGATGTCGGCGACCCGCTGTATAAGTCACTAGCGATTCTGTCGACTCCGACGGCCCAACCGGAGTGCACGTCGGGCATGCGATCGCGCTGATAGACGTGATGTACTGCTTGCACACCAGGTCGACAAATGAACAAGTGCGAGAATGTTGGCTGCAGTGTGTTGAGTGCAATGCCGGTGATGACCACCTCTGAAACCTTATAACCGAGTGATAGGATGTTTACCGTTTGTTGCGGTGGGTATAAAGCACCTTGGCAGTGGATGCAGACGACAGTACGACGACGAT
>Ga0056128_1009215_pt1 | contig 12418 bp, 4 predicted proteins | sample WorMetLIZISLAND2_FD_71113 | JGI IMG/M metagenome (GOLD analysis project Ga0056128, IMG submission 71113) | Marine gutless worms symbiont microbial communities from Max Planck institute for Marine Microbiology, Germany - Olavius geniculatus... ...
GTGTAGACAAGTTGACGGCGGCTGTTGTTTTACGATTTTTGTTGACTTTTTATCGACTTTTTTATATTTTTTGCTGTCTTCGTTTTGCCGTCATTGCCATTTTATATTAAAGCTGTTTTGCGATTCTTTTTCAAATTTAAGCCTGCAACGACTTGTGAGCGATTTTGCCGTATGTCGAAATTCTTACGACGCGGATGGCATTTGCAGTTACATCGAATCGTGTGCAGGTTTTGTATACGTGATTCACTTATCAAATAAACGAGATCGAGAAAAATTTGGTTACTTTGTGAGCTTTTCCTGTCTAATGTATATCTTCACGATTAAAAAATTACTGGCTCAGTATTTTATTTAAAGCACAGGATATGTCGTCGGCTGCTACCAGAAGTAGATCGTGTGACCAAAATCGACAAAAATAATAAATTCAAGACGGCGGCGGCCGCCATGTTGAATTCCGTTTATCGCTCGGAATTTAGTTGCTATTGCACGTACTTGCACGAAATTTCATATGCGAGCTAAGTTTGAAGTTCTACATGTAGTTGTGCCATAAAATCAAACAAAAATGAAATTTAACATGGCTACGGGCACCATTTTGTATTTTAACACAAAGCATAGCAAATCAGCTGCTGACTGATAAAGGTTCATAAAATTTTGCAGGAATGTGGTTAGTTGCTACTGGAAATAAATCATGTGACCAGAATCGAGAAAAGTAGTAAATTCAAGGTGGCGGTGGTCACCTTTTTAAATGTCGTTCATTACGTATAATTGCTTTTTCACTCGTCTCCATGAAATTTGGTATGTAGACTACGTTCGCTGACCCACATACAGGCTTGCCATTATATTAAACAAATAACAAAATGCAAGATGCTGGAGTTAGTAGTAATAGTTGTTGTTGTTGTGTACAAAGTAACTGTTCAGTGACCGTTCAAACTTTAATAAAACCGCAAATGTTATATATAAATAACTGCAAGCAATTCATTTAATGTTGTATAAGCGCTGATGTGAAATGGCAAAAATCAAAAAAAGTATAAGCACGAACATTATGCATTAGCTTAGACATTTATATCTGGCTACTGAGAACAGATTAAATGTTTAAACTAATACATAAGTTCGTGCTTATACTTTTTGATTTTTACCGTTTTACGTCAGCGCTTATACAACATTAAATGAATTGCTTGCAGTTTTTTTATATACAATCTTTCTTGGTTTCAAGTTTCATTAAGATCGGTTGAAAAATGTGCGAGCTGTGGGGGGTCAAAATTTCGGCTTTCCCATTGACTTTAAACATCGCTTGTACAACAGCTTGTTGCTACCGCACAAGCCGCGACTGTTTGATACATTTGTTAAGGCCAGAAATAACAATTCTATGGTTGTAGGATGACAAAGCGGTAATATTGGTTGTGAGTAAATATGTCATTACCTAGGAGGCCTGCCCTGCCCCGCTAAGTGAATAGTAATTTATAAATTATGAGTGATAAACATATCGACACAGTGAGCATATTCTACAGTGAAGCCTATGGCCGTCTTACAATTATTGGGAAACTATACCGAACGTTTTTATTGAATAATCCAATATTAAAATGTTCCAAAAGCTTTGCCCATTGACACTCACTAGAACCTCATTGGGAACACAATCCGCAAATCTGTCTTTTACACTGGCACATGCCGCTCGCCATGGGGCTATTCCACTACATTATTCGGGCTAGAACCGCCATATTTACATTGTTGATGATGAGATAGCTTGTTGCCATTACGAGGTTAAAACACGAGTCCTTGTCACACGATGATGATGATGATGATAGTCAGTGATGGCGACCGCTATCTGTTCTTGGGGCAGCAAGGTCTATGGATGCGAGTCGTCTCAAGCGTCACAAGGGGAAGGGGCAGGATCTGGGCAGCGTCGTGACTCATTAACTCCCTCAACGACAGCCATGTGTGGAAACTGCTGACCTGACTTTGTGGTCAGGGCAACAATTGTTGTCCCTGCTGTGTAGGTGTCACCGTTTATGATGATGATGATGAGATTGTGAACAGTGTAAGTGGTAATGATAGTCTACTCCGTACGGTACTCACGCTTTGTGGGTCGCGTGAAAGTAGGCGCGCGTCGATAGCCGGCATTGGAAATTTTGGAAACATACTGGAAAACTTGCTCAGCATATAGCTCTGTCAAAATCCATAAACAATAAACTGCAGAACAATACTTGCTTTTCTAGTAGCACATTTCCGTAACTCTTTTTGAAATTCTTGCCGAAGTTACTGTCAGTGCTCTAACGTTGTTGGTCGGGCAGCAGTGGGAAACTGGGGCATCCGTTTACTGAAAGTCCCTTTTTGTGAAACTCCAAATAACTCAATCGGGTGATTCGGACTAGCCATGTGTAACTTCGGATAAATTGGCCCATCGAACAAAAATTGAAAACCTCAGCACTGGTAGTATTAAGTTTACTGTCATGTTATTAATAAGTAAAAAGTATCCATAAAACAGGCCTAATTAATTAAGCGAACTGTTTCATTAGTTGGCCAAATGGCAGTTAGGATTACGAATGTGATTTAGGGTCTATTGTTTCATGACTAAGTTAACTCACGTGTTTGCTAACCAGAGGTTAACTTTAACTTTCGGGTTATTCTCGCGCACACTTTTCCACACCAAATTTAGGCAAGGAACAACGCATCACTAGTTTACCCGGATAATTTCCCAAGTTAATTTCGTAGTTAATCCTAACCCGTTCATGGAACAATCGACCCTTAGTGTCAAAATGGTTTCACTATGTGGTTAAAGTTAAATAGTACAGTTAATCACATAGATTTGTGGTTCATACTATTTTCTGATAAGCGAAGTGGATGTCACAAAAGGGTGATAAAAAGGTAAATCAAAAGTACTGAGATAAAAAGCGTGTCGAAATTACCGCTTTTTGTTTTGCTGCGTAATTATCTAAAAACATACGCAGTAAAATAAATGTCGTAGTTACCGTTGACAAGGACGTTGACAGCCAGCGTGGACAAATGATGAGCGCAGGAGCGACTAGAACCAACCCAGCGAACATGTCCGCGTGTTTTAGCGCGACCGTCAGTGCTATTGCACCACCCTGCAGTATAGTAAAACAGCGACGCAAAAATCTATGTCGTTCCACTGCCGACATAATATGATCTCCTAAGCTAAAAATTGCCACATCAGTTACGCCTGAACCGAGAAACGTTTACATAAATTATGGTTTCTACGCATTTTTGAATTAAAAGCCCGTGCGAAAAAATGGACGAACGGACAAACAATCAGACGGACAGACACGACCTGTAATGCGGCCTATATGGAAGGTCGCATTAGGCCTACATGCGCTCTAACGGCGACTCCCTACGTCAATGGAGAAGAAGGCAAAATTTATTCGGCCGCAAAAATTTTAAGCCCCATAACTCACTGAAATATTGATAGTCATTTTTGGACCAAACCCAGTGAAGATTTCGTGGAAATTTGTGCACGAAATTTTTTGACAAATGGGTTTATTATATAACGTTAATCTTGCAAGCAAGTTATCATGCTGCATATTATATATTCGTCTGAAATAGGGCCTAACTGTTGACAAATCGCAACTACTAATAATACTAATGGCAAAAAATCTCGCGTTATGACGTGCAGAACTTAGCCAACGATGGCAACCGCCAGCATTGTTGCGGGTTTATTCAGATAGGCCTATGATTTAGAGCATAATAATGACGACAGCGAGGACGATGTTGCTGCGACTGCTGATATATGATGACAAACTAATGCAGGAAAACCGACCATTGAGTGTCCCATCATGAACACGGGAATCTTCGGGTGTTTATTGCTGATTATACGGACATGTTGAACGACGTCATTGCTGTACGTGCTGAAGTCAGATATCTGTACGCGCTCACCTTCGCTCAGTCCGTGCCCAACTGGACAGTAAGTGTGTAAGTAAGTAACAATTTAATGCATATATCAAACGATAAGGTTAAGGTTAAATCGCCGATAGTCAACAGCGCTCTCACAGCTCTGTGACTGATGCGAGCGGTGCTCATCTCCGTTTCCGAGCCAGCAGTAAGTGCCGCAGACGCTTCACCTGTCAGATGGGATCACCAGGCTTGCCGTGGATATGAAATTTGCGAATATGGATATGGATATGGACATTGATGGCAAATTTCATATCCACGGCAAGCCTGCTAGACGATGGTTAAGACGCGCGAAACATTCTGCTATCGTGCGTAAAAACTGTACTTAGGCCTAATCGCGTCAGTCAAGTTATGTTTTAAACTGTACAAGTAATTTGAGCAAAGCTCACGTGACGCGAGATAGCAGCGGTCCTGCCACTTTGGCAATCAGTGTAGACCTACAGCAATAAGATGTTAATGCATTTTGAAATAGTACTTAAATTTGAGGCCTCCGTACGGAAGACTCCTTGAATTTAAGAGATCGAAACTTGAATTCTTAAAAATGTTTGTTCTCTGCTAAAAATGTCATACGCAGGTTGTCCAGGTCTATCTCCAGCCATTTCGGCGCAATTCACTCTTAAAATGTGTGCGGCAGCCGGAAATGGCAACAAATTCACTGAAAACCCTTATTTTAGTGGTTCAAGATCATTCAAGGTCATCGACGATGAAACCAATAAAAAGCTTGTCACCAGTGATTGTAAGCATAAGCAGCATGTCTGTGCCTATCTGCAACTGTTGTTAGGCTATATACACGAGATAATTGCGGTAAAATAGTCACTTTTCGAGGGGGGGCGGGGTAGCCGTCTTTGAACCCGCCTGCGCCGGCCTCCTTGAATCTAAAGGGTCCCGACTTAAACTGCTAAAATCTACGTTTAATGGTAAAAATTTTAGATGCAGGTTGTCTTGGTCTATCCCCAGCCATTTCGTCGCATTTGAGTGTTGAAATGTGCGCTGCATCCAAAAATTGCGACAAAATTTACTAAAAACCCATTTTGGGGGTTTATGGTCGTTTAAGGTTATCGATGTTAATAAATCTAAAAAGCCTGTCACCAGTGCCTGTTATGATAGCCTAAGCGGCATGTCTGTACCGATCTGCATCCGTTTTCACGCTACACGAGATAATTTGGGTAAAATAACCACTTTTAGGGGGTAGCCATATTTGACGCCTACCTGCGCCAGCATTCTGAAACCTAGGGGGTCGGGACTTAGACTGCTAAAATTTACGTTGAATGCTGAAAATTTCGTGCAGGTTGTCTTGGTCTATCTCCAGCCATTTTGTCGCAATTCAGTGTTGAAATGTGCGCTGCTTCCAAAAATTGCGAAAAATTTACCAATAACCCTTTTTTGAAGAGTTCAAGGTCGTTCAAGGTCATTGGTGTTAATGAATCTAAAAAGCCTGTTACCAGTGCTTGTTATGATAAGCAACATGTCTGTACCTATCTGCAACGGTTTTGACACTATACGAGGCAATAACAACAAAATAACGTATTTTAGGGGGTACCCCTGTTTGACGCCCTAGTTTGAGGGAAACCCCCGACCCAGTGGCACAAAATTTTGTCACGAGAAATTAGAGACCGTAAGGCAGCCAAAGGTAAAGATTTTGTGATCCTAGCTTGCACCATTTTGACACAATACAGCAGTGTGACGGACAGACAGACAGACGGACGGACGCCCAGGGCTTGGCTAAGACGCGCGAAGCATTCTGCTATCGCGCGTTAAAACTATTACCTACTTGTGTTGGCTGACGCTTCCATCATGTTTTAATTTTGTGTTGCTTTTAATATTTTTGTGTTGTGTACGCACTGTTGATTATGCCAACTTCAACAAAGTATAACATCAATCATGGAAGTAACTTGGTTGTACAAAACCCGACAGTAGTCAGTTGATTTCCGACAGAAATTGCTATAGTTCGGGACTTGAGTGGTTCACCACTGACTAACGAGTTTCGTGAATGAGAAATGTCAAGTCATGGTCAATTCGAGGAATTTTTTCACTGGCACATCCCGGCAGTGTATTTTGCGATACAGCGGCCACGCAGATCTCGCTCCGCCTCATATCCGTGTTGCTCAGCTATATACGTTCTTGATGTTAGCATTACTATTAAAAAGCCGACAATAATATTCCACAAGGTAGTGTACATAGCGATACATTTAAGGTAAGTGCGATCTTTAAGGATTACTTTACTGCAAACTGATTCCCGAGTGTCACTGTCACATTGCGTTAACTAGAAAGCAGTCGTAGCCGGCAGGTACCTCCGCCAAAGCAATGCTATTCGCCAGGTAGCGTCACCATCTTCGGTTTTGCAGCGGTTCCCGCATGCGCCCTTTAACGCAATGGTAACAATAATTTCAAAGTGATCCAGAATCCAGGATTCCTGCCGGATCACCCCCCAAATTTAACCACTTGTAGATCATGCCATGCCCGACATACCCTCAAAATTTCAGAAAGATCCGCCAATAACTTTTTGAGTTATCTTGCTCAGACACAGACAGCCAGACAAACAGACAAACAAAGTCCGACAAAAACATAACCTCCTTGGCGGAGGTAATAAACGAACATAATGATGTGACGATGATGAGTCAGAATAAATTATGTAAAAATCGGTAAATATCTGATGCAGTTGTAAGTGACAAAAACTTGGTGGCTCACACTTTAGAGTTTAGACCATCATATGGTTATAAAGATACTACCGATCTTTTTGCTATATGCACTCACCGTGATCGTGAGCAAACACGAGCATATTGCAGTCGTTTAGCCTCGATGTCAACTTCGAATAACGGCCACAGTGTTCCCCTGCGCCGTGACATATGAACACGGCGGCCCTGCATTGTGCATCACAGAAAATATTGCGCCATGGTTGCAGGAGATTAAACATAAAACGAACAAAAATGTCAAGTCTAACTGTTCAAGGCAAAGCTCTGCTCGCCGGTTGCCGCAGTATCACTGTGGTATCAAGCACATAAACACACAAAAAAGACCCATGCGACCGTAAACTTGGCCTTTGACTATATGACCTTAAAATTCAGTAGCCTTCTACAGGTTGGATGTGCTGCCAAAAGCAAATCTGCATTTTACGTCGTTGTCGTGGAGTTAAAAGAGCAATTAACAGCAAGTTACAGATGTTCAAGTCCACCAAACAACTCAACTCGACTCAGAAATGTCCGGGTGTCGCAGAAGTGTCTGGAGAAAGATGTCCAGCCAGGAGAACTGTCATACACTCCCGACACAACGCGCCACACTGTCGGCCCGCGTGTTGCGGGCTTTAGGCAGACGTGCTGCAGTGTCGTCGACTATGACAAAAAAACAGCGCGTCTCAGAAAGTTTACCCTTTTTATTTTTGCGATATCTGTAAGATTTCGTCCGATTTTGCTAATTTTTGGCAGAAATATTCCCCAAGAAAATTTGCAACAAACGCAAATAGACAGCCCACCACCTCTCGTTTCATATGTACGAACTGTACCTTGTGAAATTAAGCAACAATTTGTACAGCATACAGTAGGTCTATAACATCTAACAAAGTTTTCACATGAAAGTCAATATGTCACATCAGATAACTACCAGGTAACGTTCATAGCTAATGTTTGAAGTTTTGTCCAGAAGTTCTCACACAGGCGTCTATCCGTCAACGCCACATGGTCGATTGCTTTGTTGAGTTGATGACACGCTGGTGCAGACCATCAGACAAGATCATGCAGCGATCAGGCACCGCTAAGTTCGCATTTTGATAGAAAATTTATGTAAACTTGAAGCTTTTAAAAGCGAAAAGTTAATTTGTAAATGTTCGGCTAAAGACTAAAATGTTAAAAATTAGAATATCGTTTTGAAGAAGTTGCAAAATTCTGGTTTAGTGACAAGCGGCCAACGTCGCAGTGTGCGTTTTTATGCGTCGCTAGTTTTTACAAGGCAAAGTACGTATACACAGAACGAAATGAAAATAGTCTGTGTACATAATTATGTTTGTTTCAAATTTCTGGGCTATGTTTCTGCCAAAAAAATAGCAAAATCAGATCAAATCTCACAAGTCACAACGATGTCACAAAAATAAAAAGGGTGAACTTTTTTGAGACACAGCGTAGTTTACTAATGCTATGGCAAAACCGACCGTTAATCTCGCCTTTCGATCAGGCACTGTTATTAAGCTAATAGTGCCACGCAGTCAGCCCATGCGGTTTTCATGCCCGTGATAGAGAACCTCTTACATTTGAACGCGCTGTGGCCAGCGTCAAAACGACTCGTGAAGGACGTTAATATTAGTCAATCGTGAAGAGTAATGTTCACTTCGAGACTTAACGCTTTTGGAGTAGATGATGCTTGTGACTTAAGGGCACTTGGACATGTGCGATAGAATAAAATAACACAAGCAAACTAAACGGTTGTGTAAAGGTTAACGGCTCTTTATAGAAAACCCATCGCACAACCACAAAGCGACACATGCCATATGGGATCGCACAGGTGACTTGCTGCCGCCAGGTGAACTCGCCTCGCCTCAACCACAGGCCGGTACAGCTGGTACTCAACTTATTTACCCCAAGACACAAGACAGAGACGACTTTGGCGTAGCTTATACACCGAAATGGTTTGCAGACAGTCACCCGTCCAAGTCATAACCACTTGATAGCGACCCAACCAGAATTGAACCCACGGACTCTTGATCGGAAGTCAAACAGCCTACCGTTTCGCCACCAAGTTACCAAAAACTGGCAAACGGCAAAACGGATAATTTTGTTGGTTTTGCTGCAGCACGTGCGAACTTTTGAAATGAAATACAACTTCTCTGCAAATTAGACAGAAAGTCCTGGCATTTTCAAACACAGAAGAACAAACATGACAAGCAATGGGCTGAAAGAAAAATTCATTTTATTCTATCAGATTAGAGGTAACAAAGCTCGCGGTGCAGTGAGTTACCGTAGTGTCTGCTGGTCGGTCAGCTGTGGATACCAGTACTTGCAGTGTATCTTTAACCCCTCTGAATTGACGAAGAATGAATTCTGATCTGCCGGTTGGTCGTTTGACTGCTCGGACGAAACTTCCATAGCTCACAAAATTAGCCTAATATTATGTGATCTATAGCCAACACTCAGCGACTATAGGCCTCTAGGCTGCGCAGGCAATTGCACAGTACGAGCCTATACAATACACGACGACGACCTATAGCCTATAATAGTCGAACTATGCCGGGGGTGACTTGGCTGGCGGAGACCACTTGGCCGGTCTATTCACGGTGCAGGGGCTCACATTGTAATGGCTGCCCTACGTGTTGACCACTAGGGTGTAATATTCTGCAACTACGTTACCCATGCACTGCCAGCGCGTATACCGTATGTGTCTGTGGTTTGCAACGACATTTTCTAATTGTTCTGTTCCGACTTTTATATACGGTTTACCTTTCCTCCCAATTTTAGGGTAAAAACCTCAAATTTTCAGATTTAGTTTTTAAAATAGCACCCACTTGCAATCATGTGGCAAAGTTTCGTGGTTATCGACAGAGAGACCTCGGAAATGACTCACCGAAACAAGAAAACAAGAAGCCCAGCTGACGCTAAAATAGCCGACCAAACTGGTCGTCAGTGACCTTCAAGATCACCCAAGGTCAATGCTTTTCATTTTGTCTGAAAGAGCGCATGCCACTTTCTATTAGTGATTAATAGTAACCCTGGTTCTCTCACCGTTCCCGAGATATGGCCAGTTTTCTGTTGAATTTTCTATCCCCTTCATCCAACCTCAAATTTGAAAATGTTTCCCTTGCACTAGATCGCTGAAATTTTGCATGTTTAAATTCATGACACATGACTAATTATTCATAGGCCTATAAACGTTTTACCCTACGACCTAACGTTTAGCTACAATTATATCCGTGACAGACGACAGACGGACGAGCTCGACCGTTACTTAAGTACGGTAGACTAAGATCGCGTTTGCTTTTCAGGCAGCATCGTCGGTGATTTGAGACGTTCTTCCAATGTTTAATATGTATTATTATACTGTGACATGTAAAGCAGTTTGGCAAATAAATATAGTTTTTCTGCTAAAGCGAGAGACCACAAAATGTCGATCAAAACCTATCAGTAACAGGAAAAGATACTAGAATACTAGATGGCATGCCCAGCCCGATGATCGCCAACTCCCGTAGGCCTACTATTTAAATTATGTCATCAGTACTTAATTACGAAGACTTTTTTTATCAAATAAACCAAGAGCACAGTTTTTATGCCAAGTAAGTTACGTCGTGTAACAAAGGTTCGAAAAAGGGAACGAAAAATTTGGGTGAAAGAACTGGAGTAAATTATCAATCGATTAATCAATCAAGACACATTTTATTCAGCGCAGACGTGCGTAATAAGCGTTCTCTGTTGCACGGAGAGTTCGACGAGCATGAGGAGTTTTGTCTCAAGGCTCGTGAAACATAGCGCCAATACAGCTAGAGGTTTTTCGTATGTAATTTTATGTCGACGGTGCAAAAAAATGAAACGAAATGTGGGAGAAGCTTTGGGAATCGATGAGGTGTCGACACAAAGTCATTTCGTGACACAGATTGCCGGAGCACGTCGACAGGTAAACTCGTCACTCGTCAGTTATTCCAGTTCGGCCGCAGAACGTTTTGACCGCTGGTCGATTCGGCCGCAAATTAAAGAAAAATATTCAGGCCGGCAATTTATGATATGTCTTATAGAAAAAATAGTCTAATTATTAAACGCGTGGTCTTAAGTCAATCAGCTTTGTTGTTTCCGCCGAACGCTCTTTACAGAAGCCATACAAACCCGATTTCAGTAGGCGTGGCAGCACCGGAAGTGCCATAAGTAGGCTACGTACAGAAGTCAAGACACTTTGGGATCAATATTTTTGTCAGCCAAACTAACCGGCAGCTGCACGGTCCTGAAACGACTCAGTACATCAAGTCAACGCAGTTCGCAGAATATTCTGCTTTCAGTAGCCAGCCAGTGTAGTTGCTTGTACAACAGCGAATAAAATCAACGTGGTATACAGCGTTCGGCGTAAGACAAGCAGTATACGGTATTGCAGAATCGTTGCAGCCGTTGGCGAGCAAACGTCACACCGATGCACGACTGACGATCGCTGACTTAGTTCATGTCCGACTGCTGATGTCGCCAAATTGCATTTTCCTGTAACAATCATTGTCACACTATTATTAGTTTTCACAAAAAATAGTAATCCTTTGGAATAAAGTCATACAATGCGAGTGACCATTATGATTCGGTCAAAACTTTCTCAAATATCAACCAAATTATAAACTTTTTACTGTTCCATTTTGAGTGATCTAATACGGACGCGCGGATGTATTGTACAAGCTTTACTTGCTTCTGTATCGGTTGTGCATTTGTTGCACAAATTCACAACACGTATAAGCTATGAAGTTTGGGCCTTAACGGACACAGCCTTTGTTAACAGAGAATGGCCAAATTCGTCGGCACGTAACCCCATAACTCACTGACCCAAAATTTGAAGCATTACACCCCGTTTACACGAGGAAACTGGCTCTACGAGCGCACGGCTTGCGTGAACGAAACAACGTTCTAGCGATAGAACCACTGAAGCCTGCATACTAATGTCGCTCCCTATACACAGGAAAACACGGTGAAAAAAAAACGTAAAAGCTGAGGCGACGAAGCTAATGGAGAGTTTAGTTTGCGTAATTCTATGACAAAAATATTACGAATCCACAAGCTTTTCTATGAGTGTGCGTTGAAGAGTTTAGCAACTCAACGTTCGTCTTTATAGCGCCGAAAACGTTACTGCATTTACGTTTAACATAAACAAACGCAAACAAAATGAACGACGAACAAAAAATCAAACAAACATTAAAATGTTCAAAATCGTAAACGGCACACGACTAATATGTAATAAATTGATCGTAATGTAACATAACCGACAACGTGTCGTGCTATTCCTACAGATTGAGTGAAACGAAAGCGTCAAAAGAAAGCGCAGACTGTCGACGATAACAAATTACTATGTTTGACAGCAAACGGCAATGACCGGTAAGAAACCGGATTAATGTAATGTGTACACTGTAAGTAAAAATACCCACACAATCATGTGTAGGCTAATGCCTTCGCAAAGGTAGACCGATCTTAATAATATTCTTTCACTATTTCTGCGAAAAACTGCCGGAAAATGTTGTAATTCGCGCTTTCGCCGAATTGTTGTTGCCAAATTTAAATCTTGACACTATATTCAAAAGTAAGTCCAATACAAAATTATTTAATTACATTTAACTAGGGCTGGTAACGATTAGATTTTTTTTAATAGTTAACTTTTTGAAATTTAACAATTAATTAATCGTTAATTTTAGTTAAAATTCAGTCATTGAAAATGCGTTGTTTAAACCATAATATCAATAAAAAAAAGTCACTGTAGAGTTGCATGCACTGAAAGTGTTAATGAATTAAGAACCTTTTAGGTTTTTAATGTTAATGACACCAGTCCCGGAGACAAACAAGCATGTTCACGGTTGATGGAT